>Ga0207975_100074_pt1 | contig 91880 bp, 89 predicted proteins | sample LakWasMe91_HOW11_2_FD_183913 | JGI IMG/M metagenome (GOLD analysis project Ga0207975, IMG submission 183913) | Freshwater sediment methanotrophic microbial communities from Lake Washington under simulated oxygen tension - Sediment Metagenome... | ecosystem: Environmental > Aquatic > Freshwater >...
CGTTTTTTTTGATTGGAATAGCGACGGAAGATACGACCACACCGGAATATTTGTAAAATGGCTCACTACAGATACTTTTGAAACAATTGAGGGTAACACGGCTGTCGGAAATGACAGTAATGGAGGGCAGGTTATGAGAAGAAACAGAAGTAAAAAAACAGCAATTTTTGCTCACATAGAAATTTAGAAATCATGAGACAAATAAACCTAACCGCGATCAACTGGACCAAAGTATTACATTACGCAATAACAATTATGCTTGGAATTCTTTTATTCAGCAAATGCACCGAAAACAAAGAACTGCAACTTTCTAGTGCCATTCTAAAAACAGAAGCGGCACAACACGAAGCCAGCGCTCAAAAATATGCTGATGCCATAAACTCTTTGCATGATAAAGTAACTATCCTTGAAACCAAAAAGCAAAAGGTAAAAAAGGAAATTGTTTATGTTCAAAAAGAGACAAGGACTAAACTGGAGAAAATTCCAAGTCTGACAACAAAAGGCATTGCCGTTTATTATCAAAAAAGGTATGAAACTCCAGTAGTAATTACACAATATGGCGTTGCGCTTCCTGATTCAGTAGCCAAGCAAAATATTAAGGAAACCATCGAGCGAGACGGATGTTTTGAGGAAATAAAATTAGTTAAGGACGAATTAGCTATCGAGGAACAAAAAAGTGCCGTAAAAGACACAATCAATAGCAATTTAACTAAGGCTAATGTCGAATTAAATAAAGCCAATCATATTCAAAAACGAGTTGTAGAAAATACGGAAAAATCCCTTCGAAGAGAGAAAAGGAAGAAAACGTTTTGGCAGGTAGTCGCTGGAGTAGCAATATCAATAGCAACTATAGCAATAGTCAAATAATAAGCAAAGATGCTTTTCTACGTTTAATTGCGTACTAATTTTTAGTACTAAAAGTAAAAAATTTTTACAATGGAAGAAAACGAAAAAAAAATACAGGAAAAACGATTACAGGAAAGCAGACAAAAATCCATTCCGGAATTAGTTCAAAAATATCAAAAACTGGTTGATGAAACTTTTGAAGCGGTAACTAAGCCTCTTCCTGTTTTTGAGAATATCGAAAAAGATGGAGAAGTAATAGCGACAGCGGAACAGCAGATGTTTGCCTTCATTGACATTCGAAACAAAGCTTTGGACAATGCCGACAGAATGCTCCAAAAGATAAACAACCTGGAGATAGAACTGAATGCCCCTGAACTATTCAAAAGTGATTTAAAAGCAAAAGAATCCGAAGAAAGCAATTCTCCGGAACCACCAAAAAGAAGCTGGACAAAAAAGAAAGCCGAAGAAAACAAAGCATAGATGATATTTTATTTAGGACATAAAGTAGAAGAAGAAATTGTTGACCATAAAACAAGACTGGCCCGTAACAAGGCTAAATCTTGGAAATATGGCTACGATGAATCTATTGATGTAATCATAATTTCGAAAGACGGAACTCTTGGCGAAATTTATTATATCAATGGTCTACAAATTGGATTTCCTGAAAAACCTGATCATAAAGAAATTTTAAACTGGGATAAAACAGCTCCCAATCAAAAATGGAAACGCGAACCTGTTCCGGATGGTTTGAATGAATCCACTCAATTTCAATCTAAATATGTTGATTTCATTGAGAACCAATTCCGAAAAAGAGAAGAAGGTGTTTGGGTTTATCTGAATGGTAAAGCTGTTTATTTTACTGGTACGTATTGGTTTTTTCTGCAGTACTATAATGAAATGGGATTCTACCCAAACCTACGAATCATCCAAAGTGAATTGATGATTTACTGGGAAGCATGTAAAGCCGATGATCGCAGTTATGGAATTGATTATGTAAAAAACAGACGTTTTGGTTGGTCCGCACTTTGTAATAATGAGCAATTAGAATCAGGCACTAAATACGAAAATAAAATATTGGGTACTATTTCCAAAAAAGGAAATGATGCCAAGAAAATGTTTGTTCGTTTGGTTCGGGCATTCAAAAAATTGCCTTGCTTTTTTATGCCAATTTTTGACGGACAAACCACACCAAAAACAGAATTGGTGTTTTCTGAGCCGTCCAAAAAAAGAAAAGCAGGTGAGGGTATTTCCCAAGGCGAAGGACTGGACAGTATTATAAGCTGGCACAATACAGAGCTTAATGCAATGGACGGTGAGCAAATATTTCGCTCTTCTATCGACGAGTGCGGTAAATGGCCGAAAGACGTTCCGTTTTCTGAGTATTGGCAAATTGTAAAAACAGCTCACCGTTTGGGTAGTAATATCGTTGGAAAATCAATGGTAGGATCCACTGTAAACGCCATGAAAAAAGGAGGTGCTGAATTCAAAAAGATTTGGGACGACAGCAATCCTTTGGAACGAAATAAAAACGGACAAACTAAATCAGGATTGTATCGAATTTTTATCGATGCTGCCTTTTGCTTAGAAGGTTTTTTTGATGTTTTTGGCTTCTCAATTGTCGAAGACCCGGAAGAACCAGTAATGAATGATTTGGGTAAAATGATAAAAGTAGGTTCCGATACCTATTTAAAAAACGAATTGGAAAGCTTAAAGGATGATCCTGAAAAGTACAATGAGTTTATGCGTCAGTTCCCGAGAAGTGAGCGTGATGCTTTCCGTGATGAAGCCACAGATTGTTCTTTCAACTTAATGAAATTGAGCGAACAAATCGACCACAATGAATTCGAAGCAAAACCTGATGATATAGAACGTGGAAATTTTACTTGGGTTGGTGGTGTTCAAGACACAACAGTCCAATGGAATCCAAATCCAAACGGAAGATTTTGGATTGCCAAACACTGCCATCCTACGGAAGACTTTAGAAACAAAAAAGAAAAAAAACTAATAAATGAGGTTTTGGCTTGGGCGCCAACTGCATCCCATATCGGATGCTTTGGAGTTGACCCTTACAACAGAAGTAAAACCGTAGATAGCCGAGGCTCAAAAGGAGCCGCACATTTATCAACCAAGACCAACACAAGCGCATTGCCAAATGAAGCTTTTATTGTTGAATACATTGACCGCCCCGCCACGGTAGAATTGTTTTTTGAAGATATGTTGATGATGATGGTGTATTACTCCATGCCCATGCTTTGCGAGCTATCAAATGAGAAGTTTTTAACCATGATTAAGGATAGAGGGTATCGCCATTTCAGTATGAACAATCCTTTCAAGACATGGAAAGAATTAAGTGCTACAGAGAAAGAATACGGGGGAATCCCTCCACAGGATGCCAAAGTAGGTGAACAGCAATTTTTCGCCATAGAAAGTTACATCGAAGATTATGTAGGTGTTGCCCGTGAAGGAGGCAATAGATTACAGGGAGAAATGGGATTTATGCCATTCACAAGAACATTAATGCAATGGAAAGATGTTGACCCAAAACAGCGAACCAAATATGATGCCTATATCAGTTCATCTTTATCTCGATTGGGTAACCAAAAACTAGAGATCAAGGCTAAACCACGCGAACCAAGAGTAATTCCACTACCAACATACAATAACAGCGGTAATATATCAGTAAGACAATGAGTACACAAACAAAAAAAATCTACGGAATGCCAGACCCATTGGCTCCAGATGCAGAAAAAAAATCTCCTGAATACGGTTTAAAAGTTGCCAAAGTCATTGAACAAGAATGGTTTGGTGGCGGTATGATTGCTGTAGGATGCCGTTTTATGGACAGAAGACAATGGATTATAGATAAGCGTCTGTTTATCCGTGGCGAAAGCGATACCAAAACCGAAAAGGATTTAATCTCCCGTAACGAAGGTGACTTGGAATACAACAACCTGGACTGGACACAGCTTAATTTTGCACAGACTCCATGCAACATTGTTTCCAACGGTATTAACGACGAAAATTACAGGCTTGATATTCGTGCTGTTGATGCTATTTCTGTTCAATTGAGAAAGAATCTCATGGATAACTATAGAAAAAACATGTACTCCAAAGAAATGCTTGAAAAAGCAAATGAATTATTGGGTATTGATTTGCGTCCAAAAGGTTTTGTTCCGGAAGACGAGGAAGAATTGGCGCTTAAAATGGAACTGGACGAAAAGCCAGACATTGAAATCGCCGAAGAAATCATGATCGATTTTGTAAAAAGAACCAATGAATGGACTTATATCGAGCAGGAAAAAAACAAAGATTTAGTTCGAATTGGCCTTGCTGTTGCCCGTGTTTATACCGATAAGATGGATGGTGTAAAAGTAAAATACATTGATCCCGAAAATTACGGACATAGTTTTGTTACCCAAAATAATTTTAGCGATGCTACTTATCATTTTGTTGTAGATACTGTAACAATCAATGATATCAAAAGAGAAAGCGATTTCGATGATGTAAAATTGAGAGAAATTGCCAAAAAATACAGCAGTGTTAATTCTAATTATACCGGCTATAATTTCTCTACATGCGAAATAGATTCTATTTTACACATGAAAATAGATGTAATGCGTTTTACTTTCAAATCATCAAAAACTATTGTTTTCAAGAAAAAATTGAACAGAAAAGGAGAGGTTATCAAAGTCTCTAAGCGTGATGAAAGTTTTAATCCTCCTGCAGAACAAGGATTAAAAGCTTCAAAAACGTTAGACACTTGGTACGAAGGAAATTATATCATTGGATCCAATGACATTTATGATTATAAAGAGTGCGAGAATTTGGTTCGCGACGAAATGAATAAGGTTTTGCCTCCATTCATTGCCCGCGCCACCGAAATCTACAAAAACAACTTGAAATCATTTTTGGGTGATATCGAGCCAGTATGTAGAGAATTGCAAAGAGAACATTTAAAACTGCAACAATTAATTTTGGAATTAAAGCCGGATTTAACCGAAATCAATTTGGATAATCTTGCCGTATTGGAAGGAGCCAAAGGAGATTCCAAAAAAGCTACTTGGAAAACCGCATTGAATTTACTTAACGTAAAAGGGGTTGTGTTTACGGAGCGCATTGATATGGGAGAAATGGGAGTGAAGGATGGTTCAGCAGCACGACCTATGGGAAATGCACAAGGAAATGCCATTACACCGCTACTAAATTCATGGGCGCATTATGCAAACCAATTGTACAAAATTACTGGAATCACTCCTGGTAACGATGGAACACTTTCCCCAGATGCGTTGGTTGGTGTGAGCGAAATGCAAATATTAGCCGGAAACACCGCCACTAAGCATATTGTAGATTCTGCAATAGACTTTAACAAGCGTGTTTGCGAAGTTATATCTTCCAGAATTCATTCCATTTTCAAATTTGATGATGACGGTAGATTGAGAAAAATGTATGAAAACGCAGTTGGTAAACACAATTTGGATGCTTTGGAAGCCTTGGCCGACAGAAGCCTGCACGAATTTGGATTTACCGTAGAAATGCTTCCTTCGCAACAACAAATGGCAAATTTTGAGAAAGATTTAGGCATTGCATTACAAGAAGGAACGATAGATGTTGAGGACAAAATTCAAGCTGAAAACATTGCCAAAAACAATATCAAATCCGCTTATCGTTACTTGAAATACCGCAGAAGAAAACGCATCAAACAGCGCATGGAAGAGCAGTCTATTATGGCAAAGGAAAAAAGCCAGAATGACATTGCAGCAGCACAAGCGGCTTCTCACGCTAAAACACAGGAATATGTTGTAAAAAGCCAAATCGATATAGACAAAGAGCAAAAAATGTCTATAATCAGATTAAATGAACTAGAGCAAACACAACGTATTGAAGCTCCGGAAAAAGCAATTGAATTCCAGCAAGACGTTTACATTGAGAAGTTAAAATCAGTTACCAAAATGGACGCTGACAGATACAAAGAAGATGCCAAAGATATTCGATTGGACAGACAAGCCACTCAAAACTCCAAAATGATTGATCAGCGTAAAAAAGATTCCGGACCAATTGATTTTGAAAAAAGTTTCGATTTTGATTCCGCATTTGGAAATTAATACTAATAATTAGTATTAATTGTAAAAGTTTTTGTTATCTTCGTGTTCGATAAATTATTAATCAACATTTAAACCAATGAAAAAAGTACTATTGTTATCGTTGAGTATTTGTTTTGCAATTTCAAGCTTTGCACAAGTGAGCGTCCGGAGCTTAGAAAAGGATAAAGCAAAAACTGAAAAAGTGTTAATTGAGGCTGTTACAGTTTCTAGCGTAGAGGTATTAACTTCTTTGAATCCAGTCTTTGTCAATGACTCGTTAGTCCTGCGACAACACTATGATTTAGCTAAAGAAAACAGTAATGAAACTGTCTTTTTGAAAAAACAATCTTTTGTCTCCAGTCGATATTGGTATCGGAATTACGGAAACTCAGGTTATGATTCCAAGGAGATATGCCAAGTTAAAATTAATCGGCTATGCCCCGAAAAGCATAAAGACGCATAACAAAACAAATCAAAACATATTAAAAGGACTGAACTTAAAATTCAGTCCTTTTTTTTATGAACCACATTTAGAATAAACTTCACAACTCTCCGAATCTTGAAACAATATAGTTTGAAATGAAGTATCAACACTATCGTCTTTTATTTTTTTTAAATGTTTTCTCGATCGTTCAATTATTTCTGTTGTTGAAGTTTTATCTCTAAAAATTCTGAAAGGCCCTATAGGTATAGGTTTTAATTTCTTAACCATATATTTAATTCTTCTTTCCGGAATATAGAATTCATACATAAATTCTAAATATATTTCGAAATCTAATTTCCAAGGATTATCAATATAAATTTGAATTATTTTTTCCAACTGCTTTTTATAACAACAAACACAGTTTCCTTCCCATCCTTTCAATTCTAATCGGAATGACATTTGAGACCACCAAAAATTGACGTGTTTTTTTGTCCATTTTAACCAATGTATCAAAGGATAAACAAAACTTCTTTTGTCTGAACTATCTTCTGATTGCCTGTCTAATTCATCATATCTAATTCCTACGAAAATATCATAATCTAAATCGTCATACCCCAAACTACGCATATAACTTTGTATTGGCTTGTTTTTTAATTCTCGTGTTGAAAATTTATTAGAAATTGAAGCTAATCCGTATTTTATAACCATTTGTTCGTATGGCGTGTTTCTTGTTTTTTTCCAATCTTGATTTCTGGTTGCAGTTTCATAAGTAACAACAACGTGTTTGGTCATTTTCTTTACATCTCCCCAAACATTACTTTCAATCCAAATTATTTTAACTCCAAAATGTTCAGCGCATTTTTTAACAAAATCTAAAGTTTCATTATTCTCTCTACCTGTGTTGGCAAAAACAATCTTGAAATCGTATTCATCAGATTTGTTTTTCAACAACCACCAAAGCATAAATGCAGATGTTTCTCCTCCTGAAAAAGATATTAAGCCAATTTTTTTCTTTACCATACATCAAAAATACTAAAAATTAGTACTAAAATAACTGATAAAACGATACTTAATATCAATAATTTTTACTTTAAGTATAAATAATTATTATTTAAAACACTAATTATTTGTATTTGATAAATAAAATTTATTACATTTGTCAGTAACTATAACGAAATGCTATTATTATGTCTACTGAATCAACTGAAAACGGTCAAGGAGAAGGAAATAACGGAGGTGTACAAGCCGCTGAAATTACTAATGAAGGAGGAATAGGAAATGAAGGATCTGCTGCCGGAGCAGGCGAAGGAACTACACCACCCGCTACAGAACCAGTTGTTATTCCTACTGCCGAACCTGACGAAGAGTCTATTATAAAATTCTTTGCTTCAAAAGGCAGAACAGTTGAAAAAGTAGATGATCTGTTTGTAGAGAAAGTCAAAGAAGTAAACCCTTATGCTGATGTAAATGACGAGCTAAAACAAATTTTGGCTTTTAGCAAAGAAACAGGAAGAGGCGTTTCGGATTATTTCAAATTACAGGAAAACATTGATGAAAAACCTTTAGTTGAGGTTGCTATTGCAAAAGCGGCTAAAGAAGCCGGAGGGTCTTTCTCAAAAGAAGATTTAACGGCATACATCGAAGACCATTTAGGTATTGATCTATCAGGAGATTTAACTCCTGCCGAAACTGTAAAGTTGACAAAATATGTCAAAGATTACAAAGAGGAATTCAAAGCCGAGCAAGAAAAATTTAAAACTCCATTACCAAAAACTACAGAGGCGGCTCCTGCACAAGGAGAAGAAATGATCACGCTGGAGAATGGAGAACAAGTTAAAAAAAGTGTTTACGAAGAACACGCTAAACAAAGACAAATTTATTTGAATGATATAAAAGAAGCGGTGAACAGTGTTGCGGCATCTTCCATTAAAATTGAGTTTGATAATAACGGTGTTAAAGAGGAATTGAGTTACGGTTATGAATATGACGCTGCAGACAAACAAGATATGTTGTCTAAAGCAGAAGATTTAGACACCACAGTTACAAAACTTTTTAGAACCGAAAAAGGGTTTAATCATCCAGACTTTATTGAAAGTACTTGGTTTTTAGACAAAGTGAACAGGGAAAAATGGGCCGCAGCACTGGTTAACAAAGCGAGAGCAGAAGCCATAACAGAATTAACGAAAGCGGGTAATAACGTGAACTTAAGTGGATCACCTATGCCAGCGCCAGCAGGTAAACCAGGTGTGAAAGTAGTTCCAGTAAACGAATTATTCAAACTGTAAAACTAAAAAATCATGGCTTTCGATTTAAAAAATGAAAATCTTACGGGAGTATCCGTAATCACTCAGCCAGGTGGTGTAACCAGAACTAAAGAAAACTTTATTACTGTTTACGATTACTTGACACAGTACCAACCACACTTAATTCCAGAATTGCATTATGCAAACGGAAAAGGAAGTATCACAGGTATGTTGGCCTTGATTGGTCAAGAATCTACTTATGCTTCGGATGTGGTTAAACACGCTGAAATGAACAGATTGCACAATAGGCTTAAAAATGTTACTGTAGTTGGTGAAACTTTCACTTCTCCTACACCGCACTATTTACAGCCAAATATGGTTATCTTGATTTCAGATGGTGTAAAACAAGCGCAAGCTGTAGTTGAATCTGTTACTTCTGCTACTGTTTTTGTTGCCAAAAACAAAAAAGTAGGAGCGTTTGGATTTGCAGGATCAGTTGATATCGCTGCCGATTTCTCTAATACTTGGGATAAAGGAACAGAATCCTTTGTTGCTGGTAATACTTGGAGTCCTAAATTCTACGAGAACTACACTCAAATTATCAAATGGCGTTATGATGTTGCCGAAAGTGACATGGCTCATGATATTTGGTTAGATACTCCTGATGGTCCAAGATGGTGCAATACTGATATTGAGCGTACAAATACTTTGTTCGACAATATTGTAGAATTGACACACTTCTTCTCAGATCGTATCGAAACCGGTTCTTCTGCACAATTAGCAGGTCACCCACAAGGTATGAAGTGTATCACTCAACAAATCGAAGAAAGAGGAAACGTGGCCAATGACTACATTACTTCAATCGCTGATTTGGAAGAAATCGCTTTGAGAATCGTAGAACAAGGAACTGATACAACTGAGTATTTATTCTTGTGCAATTTGGAGCAAATGAACAAGTTTAACACCTTGATGTCATTAGTAAGCCCTGCTGCAGTAAATACCGGTTCTTTTGGAGCTTTTAACAATGATAAAGACATGATGTTGAAATTGGATTTCACTTCTGTTTTGGTGTCAGGAATTACATTCTACTTCAAACACTGGAAATTGTTGAATGACCCTACCATTTTGGCTACTGGTAAATTTGACACTACAGGAGTTGCCTATATCGGTATTCCTACAGGAAGTACTTCTGTAAAAGATGAAACAGGCAAAGTTTCTAAAAAACCTTACTTGCAAATAATGAATAGAATTCAGGGTAATGTGAACAGAAAACGTAAGATTAAAATCTTCGGACCTGGAGGAACAGAGCAAGTTGCTGATAAATTGTCTATTCACTACTTGAATGAATCTACCAATCAGGTTGTTGGAGCAAATGCTTACTTCTTAGGAAGAAAAGGCACTTACTACACACAACCCTAGTGATAAGTAACCAAAAACGGGGTATAAACTACCCCGTTTTTTAATATAAATTAAATCATGAGTAATTCAACAACATTTAGGTTAACTACAGACAAAAAAGAGGGAACTTGGTCTTTAAGGGGAGGTAGTGCGAAAAAAAACGGAATAGCAAAATTTATCAATTATTGGCCGGGTTCAAATTCAATTTTTGACGAAGACAATAAAGAAAGTGCTGTAAAGCCACAGTCTGTTGTTTTCAGGTATAATGATATCATTTCTGATCCTGGAGTAGAGATTATTGTTCCAAATGAAAACAAAGTTCTTATTGATTATTTAATGGCCCATCCGTTTTATGGAATCTGGTACAAAATTCACAATCAGGATCAACTTGACGAAGAAAAATCTGCTGGCTACGATAAAGTAGAAGAAGCATTGTCTTTGATAAAAGAAACCGATGATTTGAAAGTACAAGCCATTACATTAGCTGTAATTGGAATTGATGCGATGGGCTGGACACCTGCAAAATGCAAGGCTACTTTGAAAGAGAAAGCAGTTAAGGAATCTCAATTCATTATCGACCAAATTAAAGCAGTTAATTACGAAAGTAAATATCTTGCTGCCTTGTCAATCTTTTCTGGAATTGTAACAGAAGACTCGTTTAAAAGCGCAGTTGTATGGAACGATGAACAAAAAGGTATTATTTTGCCTTTGGCCAAAGGAGAAAACGGTATTACGAAGTTAGGAGAGTTCTTAGCCGTAGAATCTGATGCAAGCAATCTTGTTTTACAAGAAATTGGCGCTCGTTTGAACAAAAATGCTGGTGTAGCTAGTATGAAAGTTGAAAACGCGCAAGTTGTTTCTCCAGTAGGTGGAAAAACAGAAGATCAAATCAAAGCAGAAGCTATTGAAGCTTACAAAGCAACACTTATTCCTGCAAAGACAGAAGAGCAAATCATAGCTGAATATCTTGCAAAAAATCAAGGTGCTCCGGAAACAGTTACTGCTCCAGTTGTGACAGAAACAAAAGACAACGCAAAGACTTTTGATGCCACTGATTTGGTTCAGGTACAGGAAAAGTACAAAGAAGTAACTGGTAAAGATGCTCCAGTAAATAAGAAAAACAATCTCGAATGGCTTAATGCTGAGATTGTGAAAGGAATTTAAAAAACCATTTTCGTTTGGTTCTGACTTCCCAGTCACGAAGAAGCCCCGCACTTGTGGGGCTTTTTTAATTCAAACTAAGCAACTTCAATATCAGTTACTTTTACTATTTCTCCACAACTTACATGGGCCATGCCTTTATATTTATGACCTTTAGAACTATAGCCTATTGCCTCATATATTTGGTCGTGAACTGATATTGTTTCCAGTAATTGAGTTGCTTCAAATTCAATGTCACTAATCATAAAATAATTATCTGTAATTTCCATAATTTTTATTTAAGTTTTTGATGCAATTCTCTTTCGTAACTATAATACATTTTTGTGAAAAGTTTTTTAGGATCTAATTTATCTTTGTGAAGAAACTTTCCGTCTTTTATTTTGGTGCAATTTCCAAGTTCATCAACATAAATAAGTCCTGCATAATCCGGAACCTCTTCTTTGGATATTAATCCAGTTGGAACAGCGTAAAAAAACTTGTTTGGAATTAGTTTGTTGTCAATTGAACAAATATCTATTCCGCATGAAACTTTTGCTCTATACTGAACTCTTGTTACTTCTTGAAATTCTCTATTTACATATTCATTTCTTGAATGTTCAGTTGATTCAATTAATTCTGGAAAATCTCTACAGAATTCCCAACTTAAATTGCTTTCATATTTATCATAAGTTTTTTTAAGAAATAAGTTGCCTCCTTTTTCATTTACCTTGTGAATAGTATGTTTTTCCTTTTTAAAATCAGCTTTGAAATCAGAACGGCTTATTTTTATTTCGCATTCATAACAAAAACCTGAACTCAAAAAACTTAAAAAATCACTTTCATTACTAAAAAAATAAGTGTTTGTGAATTTAAATTCATGTGAATTAAAAAACCGAAACAATGCTTTTTGGATTAATTTCTCAGTCATAATTAAGCGGCTATTAATAAATGTTCTTTCAATCCTTCGTAATTGGCTTCAATAAGCTTTTGGGCCATCAATGGAGCCACAGAATTACCAATAAATTTCTTTTGATCATCTTGGTTTCCTTTTAGAATATAATCTTCTGGAAAGCCTTGAATTTTCAATAATTCTTTTACGGTAAGCATTCTGACATAAATATTTTTTATGTGATGCTTAATCATAAATTCTTTGATTTCGCGGGTCACTTCGCAATCATCATCCTTTATTTCATTTTCGGGATATCCTTTTTCTGCTTGGCATAAATACAATGGTGATTTATCTTGTCTTGCAATAATTGTCACACATGGTTTTTCTGTAGAAATACTGTATCTATCGTATTGAAAATCCATCATCCAATCAATAGAAACGAGATTGTGTTTTGGATTCGTCGTTAGTGTTCCAGCTGGACTGTCTACGCTTGAAAAACCTACATTAGAATAATCATATTGAATATAATTAATTTGATACCTGTCTTTGGTTGTTAATGTGTTACAAGGAGATTCAATTGAATGGCAAACACCATTTCCATAGAAACCCATTAAAAACGCATCGGAAGCATTTTTCTTTAATCCTTTTAAAAATCTAATTAATGATTTCTGAGCTCTTTTTTTAGAGAACAATGGTTTTCCTTTAAAATCAAAATCCAAGACTTCTTTTACTGCCTTATGTTTTTTTAGTCCGTTTGAGCCGTCTTTGTTTGCTGTTGCTTCCGGAAAACGAATTGGATATCCTTTCTTTGCAAAGATTCCAAAATAACGATTTCTGGAAGTGTAGCCTTCGTAATCAGCGACATTCAGAAGTCTATAATCATATTCATATCCATACGATTTAATATGTTCACGCCATTGGTTATAGAAAATGGTTTTATACCTTTTATCGGCAATATTTACATAGAATTTATTTCGTTTTTTATCTTCGGCCAATTCGCAATAATCTGCAGTACTGTTTTTCCCTTCTTTTAATCTAAGTGGTCCCCAAGTCAAAAACTCCCTTACGTTTTCCAAATAGAAATAATCAGGCTCCAAAGCTTCCACGTACATATAAAGATGATCGGAAAGCGTTCTGCTATCAGCATCCCTAGAAATTCCACCTGCAGCACCAGATAAATGTGTGCATTCCGAAGAAGCCCAAAGATTGATTTTGCATCCAGGAAAATCCTTTCTTAATTTATCGGTAATTGCTTTGATTTTAAGGACAACATTGAAATCTCGAATATCTTCGGTGAAGTGAGCACAATCAGGATGGTTTTCTTTGTGGCTTTCAATTGCTATTGCATCGTGATTTACACAAGCCACAACAACAGCGTTTGCATTTGATTGATGTATGCCAGTTGAAGTTCCTCCGGCTCCACAAAATAAATCAACCCAAAAAACTACCAATCCAATGGTTAATGCTTTGAAAAGTGGAAGTTGTTTGTTTTTCATAGAGGCTACTTATAAATTGAGGTTATTTTTCTTGGAGTATAGATTAAATCTCCTGCGACATGGTCCAAATACTCCTTCATTTTATAAAGAAAATCGAGCATAAATTTTGTGTTTTCAGATTGTGGGTCTTCTTTTATTAATCTATTTATGTTTTCATATATATCGTAATTCAAAACTTTCGCTGTTAAAGCACAAGCAGATTGGTCGTGAGTTTGTTTTACAGAAATTTCTTTTGGCACGATATAAATTATATTTTTATTTAAGTACAGTATCGTCTGGCCTGTCACTGAATTATGCTTTATTCCATTAGCAAAAACCACGTCTCCACTTATATTATATTTCAACAATGGTTTTTCTTTATTAAAGATGGTTTTCATACATTACACTTTCTTAAAAATTAGTTTTCCATTCAGTCCTTCTCTCAGAACAAAATATTTTTCATTATAGAGTTTCCTTAAAATCGGGTTAAGTTCACCCATAGTAAGTTGGATTTGCTTTTGGATAAAAGCAATGTAAACGCCACAACTTCCATTAGAATCGTTGTGGGTTTTATCAATGATGTTTTTTACGAATTCAATCCTTTCCATAATACAGCAAGCATTAAAAAAACGTTTGCAATAATGCATACACAAAAAAGCTTTTTTAACAATCTTACCATTGAATCTTCAAATTCAGAGTCTGAAATCTTCTTGTTTTTCATAGCAAATGATTTATAATGTAAAAGTAAAAATTACTTTTACATTAAGTACTAATAATTGATACTAAATATTTATTACATTTGTATTTGGTATAAATAATTACTATTAAAAGTATAAAAAATTAGCACAATGATGATCGACAGAGTATATCAAACCGTGAAAATGCTTGCCAATACGGAAGTTCGTGGGAATTTTAAACCTGCCGATTTTGATAAAGCATTGTATCTAGTGGTTTTAGAGAAGGTTCAGGAATATCCATTTGAATTAAATCGCGCGCTGAACAGGCAAAACCGTGGCTTAATTGGCAATGGATTGGAGAATATGCCCGATGATATTATTGAAAAGATGCAACATTATTCGGCAGAATCTCCTTTGACTTTTAATACAGACAAATTCACCATTCCAGATGATGTAAGAGATATTGACGCTATTCTGTATTTGGATAAAAACGAAGTTGTTTTAGCTAAAAATACGGCTCAGTTCAATCATATTACCAATTTTAAACATACTGCCCCAACAATAGATTATCCTATTGGATTAAGAGCAGGGAATAAACTAAAAGTACTTCCCGCCACCATTCAAGACAATGTAACATTGTATTACCTACGCAATCCAAAAATCCCTAAATGGACGTATGTAATGCTTGACGATGTAGAAATGTTCAACCCTTCGGCTCCTGACTTTCAGGATATAGACATGCATCCTTCCGAAGAAGATGACCTTGTTACTCGTGTGTGTATCAAAATGGGAATAAATCTTAAAGAACCTGATTTAGAAGCTTCGGCTATACGAAAAGAATCGGAGAAGTTTAATCAAGAAAATACATTGTAATGGCTATCGAAACCGCACAAGAATATTACGAAAATCTAGACTCTCACGGGAGTTATCAGTTTGTGCCATTAAAAGAGGTAATTGACGGATTGCTAACCGAGGCCAAACTGGATCCTGACAATTACTTGAAAAATACCAATAGGGCTTTGATTCTATATCATGCCAAAATGGGTATTAAAGAATTGACAAAATCTACTGCCAAAGCTACTTTGAAAATAGAAATGACGGTTCCTGCCAACTCCTATATCGTAATGCCACAGGATTATGTGGATTATATACGTATTTCGGCAGTAGTCGTTGATGAATTTACGGGAGGCCGAAGATTGGAGGTTTTGGACGTTAACCAAAATATGAATACGGCTACCGGTTACTTGCAGGACCATAATGCCGAAATCCTCTTTGACGATGAAGGAAATATTGTTACTGCAGACGCTTCCAATATTTACAATATTCCTTACCGAAAATATGAGTTTTGTTCTGATATGAGTGGCAGCCCGATGCAGGACACTTCAAAGATGTCCGCTTTTGGAGAATTTACCATTGATGTTAATAATGGTAAAATAGGTTTTAGCTCCAATTTGATTGACAAGGAAGTCGTTGTCGAATACGAATCTGACGGTTTGCAATGGGAATCATTTGGCGAAGGCGATATTAAAGTTCTCAAAGGTATCGAACAGGCGCTAAAAGACTGGACCTATTACGCCTGTATTGAAAAAAGAATAACAGTACCTGCTAACGAGAAATACCGTGCCTTAAATCGATTCAAAACTACTAAACATATTGCGAGAAAAAATATGGCTGGCTTCGACCTAAATGAAGTTTCAAGACTAATGAGAATTAAAACAAAACATTTGTAATGGCTGATTTAAGAAGAACATTTGTTCAAGGCATAATAAATAAGGATACCGATACCCGCTTACTAAAAGACGGGGAGTATCGTGACGCTACTAATGTTTTGGTAATGGATTCCGAAGGTTCGGACGTGGGTGCTGTCCAAAATTCACTGGGAAACAAAAAACTGACGAATATAAATTTCGGCGCCAATCCTATTTGCCTTGGCGGTTTCCCTGATGAAGCCACCCAAAAATTGTATTGGGTTATAAAATCTGATTTGGGTTGTTATCTTTTGGAATACGATGTAAAAAATCAAGCGGTTTCAAAAATATTGGAAGACACAAGAATAGGTACTGACCGTGTTTTTGACTTGAAAGAAACTCATTTGATTACGGCCATGAATAAAATCATTAGCGACAATAGTTCTAAGGATTTGATTTTGATGAATGACGACAATTTGCAACCATTGTGTTTTAATATTGAAAGAGCAAAAACATACGGGCCAAATGGTTTTGATAAAGAAGATATTTTCCTTGTCAAAAAACCGCCAAGATATGCTCCGGATACTTTTCCTGTTATGGTTGCCGGAGCAGGAAATAATATTGAAGAAAAATTCTTGTCTTTCTGCTACAGATACAAATATTTGGATGGTGAATATTCAGCGCTTTCTTCCTATTCCAATTATAATTTTTATCCTAAAAAATTCCAGCTTGATTTTGAGTCTTTGGACAATATAGGAATGATAAATGCCTATAATGCCATTCGAATTTCTATTAATACGGGAGACAAGAGAGTAACTGATATCCAGGTTGTGGTAAAAGCAAGCAATTCGAATGCCCTTTACATTATTGAAACATTTAATAAAGAAAATGAAGGTTGGGGAGATAACCAAATCCGAAACTTTGTTTTTTCGAATAATAAAACATACATAACGCTTCCGGAAAAAGAACTATACCGTTCTTTTGATAATGTTCCTTTAAAAGTAAAAGCCCAGACAGTTATTGGAAACAGACCTGTATTTGGTAATTTCCTCGAAGGATATGATTTGATTGATAAAAATAATGCAAAAATAAAGCCAAATTATAATTTATCTATTATTTCTGAAAGCATGGAAGGAAATCCGCTTTCATTCAGTCTTACTACCGTTGGAGCCATAGCAAATGACGTAATGAATATTGATTTTAGCGGCATTTCATTAAAATCAGGAAGTAAAATCAATATTTTCATTAGTTTACAAAATAACCAAAGCCCGTCCAGAAACTACAATGATAATTTTCAGTTCATGTTAACTAAAGATTATGTTGACGCTGCTGAATTGGCACAAGATGCTGATTTTATTTTCTTCTTTACGAATTATGTGACCAACTTATTTTTAGCCAATTATACCATTAATGATATTCCTGATTCTGAATTTGAATCGAATACTACATTTACAATTTCTGCCTATACAAGCACTTCTATTTCTATAAAAACACCCGAACTGGTTTACAGGGTAGATGATACGCCTTTGAATGATTCAGATAATCCTGCCAATACACATACAGTAACAATTGGTTGGGGATTTGATAGTATCAGTAGTGTTTTATTTTATGAAATAGGATCGGTTTCTACAGTAAAAACAAATAGGAGTTACGAGATTGGACTGGTGTATATGGATGAGTTTAACAGGGAAACAACCGTATTGACACAGTTAAAAAACACAATTTTTATTCCTCATGACCTTGCTTTGTCCAAAAACAAAATAAAAATCAGTTTATTTAGTAATCCTCCTGCTTTTGCAGATAGGTACAAAATTGTAATTAAACCACCAAAATTGCAATACCACACTATTTATGCCACAACATTTTATATTGATGGATTATTCCGTTGGATAAAATTGGAGAACGATAATAAGGATAAAGTTAAAATTGGTGATTATTTGATTTTCAAATCAGATACAAATGGATTTGTACCAACGCTTACCAAAGTTAAAGTACTGGAACTGGCTACAAAAGAAAAAGAATTCATAGATGGAAACGTTGATATAAATAATGCTGAGATTAAAGAATTAGCGGGATATTATATGAAAATAAAACCTCCTGCAGGGATATCCATGGATTATATTGATAACAATTTTATTGAAAGATCAACATCAAACCAATCAAACGGTGATAATTTTGATATATACATCGGTCCGTTCACTGATTTAGTAGGAGGTAGCCTTGTAGATATTCCAATAACACAAGGGTCAAGAATAGATCTTCATTTTCATAATAACAGAAAATTTGACGGAGATTGGAAAGACCTTGATTTTGCAAAAACGTATTATGCATCTGCCGATTATGCCAATTTTAAGTTATGGTATGATGCTGAAGTAAATAATAACACAAGTCCGTTTTTATATCCAACAAATGGCGTAGTAAGATTATCAGGATATGGCCCTGCATGGGATGGGAAACTATTTTTGAAAATTCATAATGAATATAATGGTAACGGTCAACACAAATCTTATCTTACTGGTTCTGTAAAAATTATTGCCGCCAATGGTTTGATTATTTTAGAAACAGAGGAAAAAAAATCAATTGAAGAGGAAATATTTTACGAAACGGCACAAACATTTGATATTGTAGATGGTTTTCATCAAGGAAACTTACAAAATCAGACTGGCGTATTGCCGGCCGTAATCGATTTGGATTTTTTCAATTGTTTTTGTCAGGGTAACGGAGCTGAAAGTTATATTGTAAAAGACGCTTTCAATAAACCATATCTGAATATAGATTTGCGTCCATCGGCTGTTTCGATAGAAAAGTATAAGGCAGTCCGAAGATATGCTGATTTGACGTATGGCGATGCTTATATCGAAAGTTCAAATATCAACGGACTGAATGTTTTCAATACTTCTACAGGAAATTTTAAGGAATTGGACAAACAGTATGGCAGCATCCAAAAATTGCATAGCCGTGACAATGACATTTTAGTCTTGAAAGAACAAAAAGCTTCAAAAGTGATGTTTGAAAAAGGGTTACTGTTCAATAGTGACGGCTCTTCAAATGTTACTGCCACGGATCAGATACTAGGTCCTGAAATAATGTATTTGGGAGATAATGGAATTGGCAAAAATCCAGAAAGTTTTGCGGAGAATGATTATCAAATCTATTATGCCAATACCAAACAAGGCACTGTTTCCCGACTTTCAATTGATGGAGTAACGGATATTATTTACGGAATGGTCGATTGGTTCCGTGATACTTTCAGATTGCAGCCTAATTCAAAGAAATTGGGAGGTTTTGACCCTTACAGTAAACAGTATGTAATTTCCATTGGCAATGAGCCTGAAAAGGTTTTACAATTAAATTGTGGAAACGAAATCATTAAAAACAATCAGGCGGGTTCATTTAGCTACGAATTGAAGCTAAATGACCTAAGTGGTGATATTATACTAAATTACAATATTACTTCCGGAAATGCCACAATTGTAGCTTTATTTGACGGATTAAGCAATGTCGCTTCGAATGTGACCGGAGTAGGAAACATTACTTTCGACAGGACCAGTCTTGTAGAAAATATCGTTTTGGTTACCGTTACCGCCGTAAGTGATACCATAAGTTATGAAATAGGTAATGTTTGCCCGATAGGATCAGAGTTGAAAATAGTAAGCATAATTGCAAACGATTCCGAAGATGTTGGAAAAAACAGCATTAACAGATTTAAATGGGGATCATCTTTTATGTATTCAACGGATGATTTATTTGATTCAGTTCCAGTAAGTAAATTTTTAACGGAAACAGGAATTGAAGGCGTTGGAAAATTCCCATTGAATAATTCTGTTTTTACAGTTCAGTCGTATAAAGACAGTTTGGCTTCCGGAGAATTTCTTTTAAGCGAATGTAATCGTATTGGATATTTAATTTCGGATATTGTTTATGACGAAGGCGATATTGAAGCTATTTTATCAGCAGCTACCTATTTGGACATTGCAGAAATCACAGAAGAAGGATATTATAAAATAAGTTCAGGAAGTTTTCTGTTCAATAGAACTGAGCCTGACCAATTGTTGTATTTGATTTGGGATTATACCAACAGAAAACCTATATTGAATAATGATACTGCAGAAGTAAACAGCGGAAGTAGCGTTATCATAAATGTTTTGGAAAATGATGATGTTACACCGGAAGATGTTACGGTTACTGTATTCACTCAACCATTGCATGGAACCACCATTGTAAATCCTGATAAAACAATTACTTATACACACGATGGAAGCGCGAACTATAACGATGTTATAACTTATAAAGTTCAGCAAGGAACATGTTTTTCTACAAGCAATGTATTAATTACGATTAACGCACCGACTATTGTGGCTGTAGATGATATAGGAACTCCAGTAAATACAGGAGCTGGAGGAATAGCTTACACTAATGTGTTACTAAATGATACGATGGGAGGAATTGCCATTGATCCGATGGATGTAGTTGTCGATTTTATTTCTTCTACTGATGCCGGAGTTACTTTATCTGGAACTAATGTAGTTGTGGCACCTGGAACACCTATTGGAAGTTATACTTTAACTTATAAAGTTAGCGAAATAGGTAATTTAAGCAACAATGATACTGCTGCTGTTTCTGTTTCTGTAGTGGCAGATGACGTTATTATTTTTGATGCTGATTACGCAGTGTTTACCTATAAGTTTAATGATGGGCAGGACTTAGATACCAGAACAAGAATCGTAACCCCAAACATCGGACAAGATACTAATGCGGAATATCTTGGTTGGAATAGAATATATGGATTTCCTCTTCCTGTTGCCAGTGGTGATAACATCACGAATATAGAAAACAATTATATTGAATCGGCTGGAGATAATACAGGAGCAGCTCCAGCATTTGAATCCATCGTAATAAATATTTCAAAAATAAAAGAGGACTTCCCTGGAGAAAATTTAATTACAATAGATTTACGAGCATTTTGGTATAATACAACCGGTGTTTTGCCTGTAAACCTAAAAGGAGTATTTTACAAAGGAGGCACCATATTAAAACATGGCGCTTCTGAAACAGATCCAATCAATAGGTTTACTTTTTCTAATCCTACAGCAGAAGACAGCATAGAATTTACATCACCTGATTCATACGATGTAAATAATAATCCTGCTAATAATGGAAACAATTATATACCAGGTTCAAGTACAGAAACATATAAAGATAGTGGCATCAGGGTTGCTACATTCACATACGATACAAGTACTGCAACAGGAAGCTTTAACATGACTGATACTACTACACCAAAAATATAATGGAACATACTTTATCACATTCAGAAAAATCAGGGGGATGGACTTCATTTTGGGGGTATATCCCTGATTTGATGTTGAAATTAAACAATCGTTTCTATTCCATAAACAACGGTCAATTGTATCTTCATAATCAAGAAGATGTTCCCCGCAATAATTTTTATGGAGTTCAGCAAACTTCAAAAATAGCTACAGCTTTTAATGATGCCAATGCTGAAGACAAGATTTTCAAGAATATGGTTCTCGAAAGCAATAAGCCTTGGGAAGTTTCCGTAAAAACCAATTTTGCAAACAGCACAGTTAAAAAAAGTGAATTCAATCAACGAGAGAGTCGTCAGTTTGCCTACTTGCGTAAAAACGAAAATACCGATGATTTGCATGGAAATACGGCAAACGGCATTGGCGTTATTGTTGCAATCACTGCAAGTTCTGTTGCGTTTGCCAGCGTTTCAAATTTCGTAAGCATTGGAGATAAATTGTACCAGTTAAACGGATCTGCACAGGAATTGATAGGTACCATAATAGATAAAATTGGTAATGAATTATTTGTAGATGCCATTGTTACAGTACCGGTTATTGGCCTATATAGTTTCTCCAAGAAAAATGCCCGAATAGAGGGTGGAGAAATTCGCGGTTATTATATGGATGTTGAACTGGAGAATGACGATACCGAGCAAGTGGAATTGTTCGCAATCAATACTAATTCTGTTAAATCATACGTATAATGGGATTTTCACTACGATATTTAAGAGAAACCGACTATGACATGCTTTGCCAATGGTGGAAAGATTGGGAGTGGGCAGTTCCCCCAAGGGATTTTCTGCCCGAAAATGGTTGTGGCGGACTGATGGTCGAAAAAGACGGAGTTCCTATTATAGCAGGATTTATTTATTTCACCAATAGTGCAGTTGCCTGGAGTGAATTTATTATTTCTGATTTTAATTATAAAGACAAAAAAAGCAGAAAAGAGGCCAAACAAATATTGATTTTTGAATTATGCGAACTAGCCAAAAGCAAAGGAAGCAAGTATGTTTATAGCGTAGTGAAAAACCAATTTCTAAAAAAAGACTATCAAGAAGCCGGCTTTACAAACGGCAGCGTAAAAGTGGATGAAATGTTTATGATTCTATAAAAAAACCGCCTTAAAAGGGCGGTTAAAAAAAAGATCAATCAGTTTAGAGTGCTTTTTTATTTGTAAAAGACCGTTCAGAGAATAAGTCCTGCTTTTCAGCTCTTTCAGAGATATTATCCTGTCTTATTATTTTTTATGAAACCCCAAAAAAAAGCTTAATCTGAATGATGTAGTTTGTCTTAATTCGTCATTATATTTTTCTACTCTAAATTCTTGCCAATGATTGTGAATAATTATTTCAAGTAGTTTTAATGTAATTTGATGATCGGTAAGTCCAGAATATTCAAGTTCAATATCTCGATATATCTGATTTACTAAAATTTCTTTGAAATCTATTCTTTCATGATGATAGATATATTTTACTTCATGACTTACTTTTATTGGTGCATAGCCAAAGAAGTACATTAATTTATTGAATCTTTTTAGCATAGTTTTTCGTTTGGTTTTTTAATTACAATTTTGATACAATAACTGCCATGTATAAAAGATATCAGTACTAGATCCAATAGTAATACCTTTTGCATTCATTCTTTTTATGGCTTCCATTAAATGATTCCAGTCTAAATGAAACTGTGGATAGTATTCTCTTTTTACTACAGAATTACCTTCTTGAACAACCCAGCCTCTTGGAAATCTATTTCTTTGTTCGGTTAACCATCTTTCAGCTTCTTGTTTTTGTTGCTCAGGACGATCAAAACCACAACTTTTTGGGTGAAAACAAGAGCTTTGATCATTTCCAACCATCCATTCAATTTCTGGCTCAAAACCCAAGAATTTTCCAATTGCTTTATTTTTTTCTTTTAGAACAGAATAGCCAATTTTATCTTCGAAATCTATAATTTCTTTGTGAGTTAGGTATGGTGACATAAATGTTTCGTTTGGTTTAATTAAATCGGCCTTGATATTATCTCAGCCGATTTCTCTCTGTGTAATGGAATTTCATTGCTGCTAGGTTCTGGTAAGTGATTTTATCAGGCTGTAACTATCTGAAATCACATAATCGATAGTCACCCACTTATTCCGTTTACCAAAACCCATTACTTTTCCTCTCTTAATGGTTGTGGGGTATTCAGGACTCGAACCTGCGACCTTCGGGTTATGAGCCCGACGAGCTACCGACTGCTCTACCTCGCGATTTATTTTTCAAATATAAAAATTATTATTACCATACGTACTAATAATTGATACTTTTTATTTATTATATTTGTACATTGTATAAATAATTACTATTATTAGTAATAAAAATTAGTATCATCATGGCCGCAGCTACAGTAACAGCACTTGCAGGTTTAGGTATTGCCGGTTATCAGGCGTATAAAGGACACCAAGCACAGAAACAGGCAAAAAAAGGTTTGCAAAATTATAATCGTCAGGATTTAGATACATCCAACCCTTATAAGGACATTCCTATAAGCACAGTGGGTAGTGATCTAATGCTTGAAGAAAATAGAATCAATAATGCCAATGCGGTAGATGCTTTACGTAATGGAGGCACTAGAGGAATTTCTATGATTCCAAAAGTTGTTGCCTCAGAAAACAGAGCAAATGCAGAATTAAGATCTTATTTAGACGATCAAGCCATTAAAAAAAATTATGCAATTGCAGGAGATCAATCGGCTATCCGTGGTATGAAAGAAGATCGTGAAAATGCTGATTTAGCAGGACTTGGACAACAATTACAAGTGGGAAGGCAAGATATGTGGAGTGGTTTTCGAGGAATGGCAAATTCTGGGATGTATGCTGCAAACAATATTGATTGGAAAGGAACTAACCCGCAAGTAACTGGCGTAGATTCTTCTTTAAAACCTGTGGGACTAAATCCAATTTCAAATTCAGAATTCAGACTACAAAATTATAGCAATGTTTTAAGAAATTATAATAAAATATAACCATGGCAGGACCAGGAACATATACCGCTTATCGACAATTACGACCGCTTGAAGGCGATGTATCGCAAGATATTCAGCAGCAAGAAGAAAACGGTTCCAGAAGACGCGCTTTGGACCAAGTGGATCAGCGCACACAAATGGAAAAAGCCGATAGAGAAGCGCAACGCAAGCAGGAATTGTGGGATAAACACGTAAAGCCTTTGTCTAATTATGATACTGGCTCCAAATCACTGAATGAAGCACAAGGCAGGCTAATTATTGAAGCGCAAAAACAGTACGTTCCGCTTATGAATATTCTGAATAATCCAAAAGCTTCAGATGAAGATAAACTTAATGCAACCTTAAAACTTAAAAACTTAAATAATCTTCCGGAAAATCTTTCCTCAATGACACAAACATTGACAGAAAGAGATTTGGCAATTCGAAAAGGAGTCAAAGAAGGCACCTTATTTGCCAATCCGGATTATGAAAGAAACTATCAGGAAGGCTACCAAAATAAATTATTGGCACTTGATGATAATGGTATGCCTATGGTCGCTTTTAAAGACTTAAATGGTGATGGGAAAAATGACTTGGAAACCTATGACCAAATTCAGAATGTGGTTCCAAAATATGATATTCAAAAACGCTTTGACCGCGATAAAGAACTTTTGGAAGCTTCACAAAAATTGCAGCCGGAAATCAACCAGACAGACGACGGTGTGACAAGAACAAAAACGACAGCTATTAATCCACAATTGCTTAAAGAATACGTGAATAATCAGTTATATGAATCTGATGGTGTTACTCCTACGGAGAAATTAAAATCGTTTGCTCGCGAAGCCGGAATAACCGATTATACTGATACAAAAGCTTTAAAATCAATTTCGGATGCTTTTGAAAATGATATAAAACTTCGTGTAAAAGGTGGAGTTGAAAAAACTAGAAACTACAGTGCGCTTGATGCCCAAAAAGAAGCTAATGACCAAAAAAATAAAGCTTTAGACAGAGCGGACAAAAAAGAAAATCCTAAACCAGTTGTTATTTCAGCGTCCAATACTGCTTTTACAGAAGATATAATAAAGCCTTATAAACAAAAAGGAGCAGATGGGAAAATACATTTTACCAATCCAAAAATTGAACATAAAAACCTACTACCAAAAGGATATAGTTTTCCAAAAGGAATAAAAAAAGACAATATAGGAGGCGAAAATTCAGGATTAAACAACTTGACAATCAACAGCGTATTTAAAGGGAAAGATGGTAAAATGTATTTCACGGCCAAAGTTCTTGACGAAAAAGGCTCAGGTGAAAAAACAATTGGATTGGAAGGTGAAGAAACCTATAAGCACGGAGCAAAATACAAAGCAGTGTCTAGACAGGCTACTGGTGAAACCGCTGCAGAAATTGCCAGAGCAATGGGATATGATTCAGAAGATGAAGCCTTAAATGCTTTGGATAAATTGAATGGAATAGATCCAAACCATCCAAAAAAAGAATCAAAAGCAGAAGATTTAAGAAAAAAATACAATTACTAAAAGATGCCAGATCCAACTACATTATCAGAAAAAAATAGAGCCAAATTAGACGGAATTGTAAAGCAAATGACTGACAACAATGAATCTGAAGACAATATAAAATTTGTTGTTGACGATTTCAAAAAAAAGTATGCTGAAAAAAAAAATCCGATTGGTACCTCTTCCTCTCCTGGAAAAAATTCGGAATTGGCACTAACAACTGGTTCTTCGGATGGCAAAAATTCTAAAGGATTTCCAAAAATAGACAACAATAGCATTGCTCCAAACTTTGATGAAATGAAGCCGGCTGTTGAAAACCCTGTTGGTAAGGAAAAAAGATTGCGTAAGGAATTATCCAACGTAAAAGTTACCCCTGAAAACATGGATACGGTTATGGCTGAAACCGATGCGCTTTCATCGACCATAAAATCAAACCAAAAAGCAAAAGAACAGGCAAGAAGTAATCGTGTAAAAGAGTTGGAAACTTCTTTCTATGATGCTACACGAAACAATAATGATGATGCCGTTGCTGAACAACGCCTACAGGATGCCGTTCAGGTTAATGGCGTTTGGAACAATGTAAAATCCATTGCCAAAAAATCATACAATACCGCTATTGACGCTATTTCATCTACCAGTCCAACACTTTTTGCATTGCAAAAAGCAAAAGTAAATACAGACCCTTTAGGAGAAGAAAAAAAACAAGTACAGCAACAAGCGATTAAAAACAAAGAAACACTTTCTGAATCTGAAATTACCCAAAGAGCACAGGAAATTTTCAAGGAAAAAGAGAAAGACAATTTGTTTATTGATCGTGCCAATTCTTTTTTGGATAATCTTGACAGCAAAGACAAAGAATTGCTTAAACAGGACCGTGCTTTAAAAGCAGATCATTTGGAAGAAGAAAATTTAAAACGTCTTAAGGTGGTTTCGGCCATGAGAACCGTTGCAGATGAAAAAATTTCCGAATATAAAAGCCTTGAAAAACAGCTTTCAAAATTAAGAGAAAACGGTAAGCCTTTCCCGGAAGATCTATACGATCAGTACACTTCACTTGGTTCAGAAATAAAAAACATTGGTTCAGAACTTCAAAAAAATGAGGACTATATCCTGAAAAACAAAAAGGATTTGGGAACCGCCCAGCAAGAATTAGACTTATTTAAGCGCGAATATGGTGATGTAAAAAACTTTATTGGAAATGTTGGTGCAAGTGCTTCAGAACTTGGTTTAGGTTTCCTTTCCGGATTGGATTACTTAGGAAGCTTTGGTGGTGCCATAGGTGACGACAAAAAAAATAAAGAGATTCAGAAGGATTTTGCCGAAAAGACAAATCAGATAAAAGGATATAGAGAAACCCTAAGAAAACCTGTAGAAAGTGTTGAAAGTACAGAAGGGTTTTTAAACTATGCGTCTGATTTAGTTGCCAATCAAATTCCAATTCTAGTAGCTACATCTACAGGTGCAGAAGGATTAGCTGCTATCGGAACTTCATCATCAGGTCAAAAATTTACAGAAATGAATACCGAAGTTAGGGAAGGGAAGGAAAAATATTCACCTTTTCAAATGGCGGTTGCACCATTATTATATGGGGCTGCCGAAGTAATTTCGGAATTACCCACTTTATCTATTTTGAAAAAAGGAGGACGAGTTATTGAGTCTATTGCCAAAAACGAAGGAGAACTTATTGCCAAAACAGCGAAACAAAAAGCAGTAGAATGGGCCAAAGATTTTAGTGTTGATATGGGTAAAGAAATGACCGGTGAAGAGTTTACTCAATTTGCTCAAAATTTTAACGACAAATATGTTTTAGGCAAAAAAGACGTGAATTTGCTGGACAATACCGGGCAGGTATTCAAAGATACATTTACCCTTACGTCGATGCTTAAAGTAGCTCCGCACATGTTTGGAGCAGTTGTAAAACCTTTTCAATCCAAAATTGACTTAGGTACACTGGATGAAAATTCAAGAAAAATAATTGAATTTTCTAAACAATTGAATGATGAAAACCTTACTGAAACAGAAAAAAATGTTATCAAAAAGCAAATTGATAAGGCAACTTCCGAAAGTTCAAAAATAGTTAAAAACACTATTGGTAAAATAGATAACATGCCTTCGGAATTGTATGACGAAGTAGTAAACTTAAATACCAGGGCAGGTGAAATAAAAGCACAGGCCAGAGAAATAAACGATGGTAATCTATCCAACAAAACAGAATTATTAAAAGGACTTGAAGAAGACTATAAGGCTTTGCAGGATAAGCGTAACGGCATTATTGAAGGCAACACTACAGTTGTCGACATTCTTCCATTAAAAGAGCAGGAAAAGCTAAAAAAACAAGCCTTGGAGGATTTGGTTACAGAACTAAACCCTGATGGCAAGAAAAACATTAAAATCACCAATGAGCAAGTGGTGGATCGTGCCAATGAAATCTATTCGGATTCTAAAAAAAATGAGGCTAAAAACACAAAAACAGAGGGTAATTCCCCTTTAAGTACTAAACCAACCCAAGAAAACGGCTCAGAAGCAGCGGTAAATTTACCTCAAAAAGAAAAAAAATCCCCTAAAGCAGAGGAAAACCGTGTTGTGGAATATACTAACGGAAAAGGTGAAAAAGCAACTTTAAATACCAATGATATAGAATTGAATGAAAAAGGAAATAAATTCTTATTCACAGAAAACGGAAATCGTCTTGGACATATTGAAATTAAAAACCAAGAAGGTAACGAAGTTAGTGTCTCTCTTTCCGGTCTTTTCAATCCATCAATGGAAAAAAAGGGAATTGGAACAATTATGTATAAAAAAACTGCTGAATTCCTAAAAGAAAAATACAATAAGGATTTGGTTTCTGATACAGACAGAACTAAGGATTCTGAAGCTTTATGGGCCAAACTTGAAAGAGAAGGAAACGCAGTTGTAATAGGCGATAAAAGCAAAGGAAATATTAGAGATTATAAATATAAATTTATTTTCAAAGAAAATAATACCATACCTATTTCTGAAAAAAACAGCGATTCCCCTCAAAAAATGAATTTTTCAGAGGAAGAAAAATCAAAGATTCAGGAAAAAGTAGTTAGCAAATCAAGAGTGCTATTGAGAAGCGGTAAAGTAGGAACCGATGCTTTTTTTGCTTTGCCTAATGAGGGTGTTTTTGGTGAGGTGGTTGATAAAGTTGGAAACGACGAAAAAGTTACGGCTTATCGTTATCCAAAAGATTTTAAAATAAAAGATTTAAGCAATGATGTTGTCTTTGACGATTATATGTCCAATAAAATGTACGAAGACACTAAAAAAGAAGGTTATGATGCTGCCTATATTATGGAAATTGATGGTAGCAAAGTTCTTCATGTGATAAATCCAGAAAAGTTAACGCTACTCGATGAAAGGCTACCTGAATTAAGAGACAATGAAACAATATCGAAACCAAATACTGCTGCTGATGGAGACGTTCGACCTGGAGCTGAGCCATTGGGAGAAAGTGGAACTACCGAGCAAGAAAATATTGGAAAAGAAAACGTTTCGCCAACCGCTAAATTACCAACAAGTAAAGGAGAAGTTGGAAAAAAACTCCAAGAAATAAACAAAAATACCTTTGGACTTGATGATAAGCAATCAAGAGCCAATGCTGTTATCATGGAAAAAACTATTGAAACGATGGCGAAGCGTTCCGGAATTTCAAAAGAAGAAATGTTTGATAAAATTGATTTTGAAAAAGGCGACGCAAACACCATTGAAAAACTTTCCAAAAAAGGGAAAGCATTGTTTCAGATTATTGGTAAGAATGCCAAATTAACCCAGAATGTAAAAGATAATTTAAATATCGCCAGAGAATTATCCCAAAAAGGTACCGATGCAAGAGATATTTTCCTGACAACCGGTTGGGAAAAAGGATCTGACGGTAAGTGGAAGTATGATATGCAGGAAGGAGACGTGAGAATCGTTAAAGAAAAAAGCGGCAAACTTAAAGATGTCATGCATTATCCTAAACTATTGGCTAAATACCCAAAGGCGGGAGACATAAAAATTGATTTTGTTGTTACAAACGACCCTCGTTATGGAGGCGGTTTCAGTAAAGAGAAAAATACTATTTCGGTAAACTCTAATTTGAAAGGAGAAGAATTAAAATCGGCAATAATTCACGAAATTCAACACTGGATTCAAGTAAAAGAGGGATTTTCTGGCGGGGCAAACCCAAAAGGAATCCGTGGATTTTTATTGCAAAAAGCTTTGGGCAAATATGAAGCAGAAAGTGAAGTTGGAAAATTAATAAACCATATTAAAAACTACCTAACCAAAGAGGTTTCCACTCCAAAAACTGAATCGAACATAAAAGAGGAAATGGCCCGTTTGCGAAAATTGCTTGGCAAAAGCGATTATGAATTGTACCAATCTATTGCCGGAGAAGTAGAAGCAAGAAATGTTCAGGACAGGCTAAATATGTCACCTGAAGAAAGAAAAACTAAAACACTACAGGAAACCGAAGACGTAGCCAGAGACGAACAAATTGTTCTTTTCCAAGGCGAACAAGGCGCAATGCTTGCAGAAGATGGAAAGTTCATTATTTATGCTTTGGAGAATCCGAATCTTTCCACTCCATTGCATGAAATGGCACACGTGTATGAGCATTATTTGACCGATGCTGAAAAGAACACCGTTTTGGAAGATGCCGGCCATGATTCCTGGACTAGAGAAACATCGGAACATTTTGCACGAGGATTTGAAAAATACCTCGCTGATGGTATTGCACCAAACCCTGAAATGAAAAAACTTTTTCAAGATTTCAAAAAATGGCTTACCAACATTTACAATGGTATTAAAAACAGTGACATTGATATTAAAATTTCTCCAGAAATGAAGAAAGTTTTTGATGCCATGTTGGATGGAAAAGTGAATGACGACAAATCCATTACCGTGGGAGAATATAATTATTCGTATTCAAACGGAGAATGGATCGCCAAAAATAAAGACGTAAAGGTTGAAAAAAACAAAGACATTCCTAAAAAAGTATTGGATATTCATTCCGATAATTTTGATTTTACCGAAGGCGAAACCGCTCTTGATGCTCAAAAAATTAACGATATAAGCACTTGGGAGGAAGATGTAGCTGAACACTCTAATAATCCTGTTGAGGTTGCAGAAACATTACTGAATGCTCAGGCCATGGATGCAACTGAAGGTTTGGACACAAAATCGAAACACATTGCCGAAACTATTGGAGGAAAAGGCGTTGAAAGAAGCAGTTTCGTTCAAAGATCAGGTAAAAAAGGAATGAAAGATATTCCCGGGTCATTGGCGTTACAATATTTCGCCAAAAAAGGACAAGGACAGGGATTGGATATTATTGCCCAAAATGCAGAAATAGCAATGTATGGTGATTGGGATCCCCAAAATCCAAGAATAACAGAGGATGATGTTTTTGATTTCATTAATGAAAATCCAAGAGGCACCAATGATTTTTTAAATAGCGTAAAAAAAGAAAAAATCAACGCTTTGAAAACTGCATTCACACATTTGACTGGATTACCGGCGAATGAAAAGTTTTTGCAGAAAGCTATTGAGCAACAACGTTCCAAAGATAAATTCGTCAACGAATATATGACAGAGATTGACGCTTTAAGTGACGAAGATTTACTAAATTTACAAACCGAATTAGATCAATTTAATAATTCACCAAATGAAAAAGAAACCGATATTAAGTCCAGCGGAGAAAACAAATCTACAGTTACAGATAGCCAAGAAAGCAAAGGACAATCCGGAGTTCAAGGCGAAAGTGGACAAAATGATAACGGAAGCCAAGAATCAGAAGAAGTAACTCCAAAAACTTCTTCGGAACAATTTTTGGACTGGCTGGATGAAATGGAAAACAATCTGGACCAGTTCGGGAAAGAAAATCTTTCAAGTGGTCTTCCTATTGTTGTCGCCAAGGCAGCTATTCAAGCCATGCGTGTTGCCGTTAAATCAGGTATGGCAATTGCCGATGTTATCCAAGCGGGGCTTGATGCCGTAAAACAATCTGATTGGTACATTAATTTAAGTGCTGCAGACAAAAGACAGGCCGAAAAAGATTTCAATGATAGTTTTGGTAATCCAATAGTCGATAATCCTTCCGAAAGACAAACAGAAAACTTATTAAATCGATCCGTTTCCGACAAAATATCGGAAGACGACGCTTATGATGAAGTAAAAGCTACTTTTGAAAAAGCACGAACCGAATTGGATAACAAAAAAACATTCAAGGAATATTCTAAGGAGGCCTATCGCAATTTTGTGAAACGTTTTACTGACAGACAGTATTTAGCCAAAAGTCTGTTGAATAAATCAGGAATGAAAGCGGTTCAGAATTTGATTATAAATTCTCACGGAGCAAGCGGTAAAGCCAAAATTCAATTTGACGAAGCGTATAATGAAATCTATAAAGGCTTAACGACAGAGGAAAGAAAAACGCTGGATGAAATCATTCAATCAAAGCGCTTTATTGCCATTGATGAAAATCGTGAAGCTCGTGGACTGGAACCGGTTTCCCATCCAAATTTCATTGACAAAAACAAATCTGAAAAATTCCTTTCTAAACTGGAAAAAGAATTGGGTACCGAAAAATACAATGATTTGGTAAAACGTTCCGAAGCTTATTTCAAAACCTACAAAGGATTATTGAAAGATATGCTTAACAACGGCTTAATTTCACAAGAATCGTATGACTCCATGAGCGATGTAGATTACCAGCCAAGGGTGTTTTTGCAATTTGTTACTGATTTCAATGGTGATTTGGAAACAAATAAACGTGCCAATAATATTGATTCTGGTGGATTGAGTGCTGATCAGATAAAATCAATGTCGGAAGGGGATGCCAGTAGTTTGGTTTTAAATTCAGAATGGTTGCTTGCGAATTCATTATTGTCTCGTTCCAAAGCAATGGCTATGAACAATATCAATAAACGATTTATGACTGATGCTTTTCCAAAAGCATTGGAAAAATTCAAATCGATCGACCCTAAAAACTTTAAAAACAAGGAAGAGGAACGTTTTTATAAATATTTCAAAGAACTGTCTTCAAAAGTAATTGACAATCCAATTATAGGGAAAAAGGAGAGTGGTAACCCTAAATTCAAATACGATAAAACGCCAGCCAATTTTGGTAAAGCTTATTATTATATTGACGGAAAACGCCACGAATTTTTCTTGGAAAACGAATTGCACGAATCCTGGAATGATAATGTAGGTAGTTTTTTAAGCAGTAATGCTAAAGAGTTTATTTCGTATGCTTCAGGTGCTGCTTTGGTAAAAGCAATTGCAACTGGAAATAACCCGGCATTCCCAATCGTGAATACTCCACGAGATTTTATGTTTACCACAACATTTTCGGACCAGTACAGCAATATTGTTCCAAAAGCCATGATGCAAGTGGCTAAAGATGTTGTAAAATCAATAAAAGAGATCAGGAAATCAGACAGTGATATTTTGAAAAAATACATCGAATATGGCGGTGCCATGGATTTTTTAAGCTCACAAGGAACTTTGAAAAAAGAATCGCTGCTTGGACAAGCAATTGATAAAGCTGTTTCTGCCAATACCAGAGATACTGCAAAATCTATTTTTTCTAAAGTTACTTTGCACAAAATTTCAGCTTATAGTGAAATGATGTTTCGCTTGGGTATTTTCCAAAGAAGTATCAAAAACCAATTAAATGAATTAGGATTGAATGATATTTCAGAAGTGACAGATAAGCAACAATTAGATGAAATATACAGTAATTCTGTAGCGAGTGCTCGTAGTATTCTTGATTTCAATCAGGGTGGTGCTATTACCAAAGATTTGGAAAGTATTATTCCGTATATCAACGTGGCGTTTCAAGGAGGCAGGGTGGCTGCCGATGCTTTTAGAAAAGATCCTGTTGGAACAACTTCACGAGTTTTGCAAGTTGCTACGATGGCCTCGGCAGTTCCTATCGGAATGTCATTGGCTTTAATTTCAGCAATGAAAGCCGACGATGATGATGATAAATCAAGTTATGATATCTATTTGGATGCCTTATCCGGAATAAGCCGATACCAAAAAATGAAGTATATCAATATCGTTACAGGTGTAAAAGATGATGAAGGGCAGTACCAAGTGATTAAGATTGCCAAAGCGCAAGAGCTTTCTCCAGTAATGTCTATTACGGATGATATTTATAATAATTTTATTAAAAAATTGGCAGGAAAAGAAAAGAAATCGGCTTTGAGAATTATTGATGATGCCGCATTTACATTCAATAGTAACGTAATGCCTGTAGACGTGACCAGTCCAGCGGGATTGTTTACCCGTAATCCTATGATAAAAGCTACTCTTACTTATGCCACTGGTTATGATTTTTTCAGGGAAGAGCCTCTTTCTTCTGATATCGGTAAAGTTCCAAAAGCAGTGGAGGGATTGAATAACCCAAACGTGGAGGATTTTTATAAAAAACTTGGCGAAGAGCATGGTTTGTCTCCAGTAAGAAGCAAGGCTTTTGTAGAAAGTTTAATTACCGGTCCAGATACCAATCCATTTGTAGGAATGCTTTATGGTGGTGCCGATGCTGCCGTTTCGGACAAAGGAATGAGAGAAATAGGTAAAGACCTGGCAAAATCTGTATATAAATCTACCGGAAAAAGGGTAATCAGTTATACATCTGATTTCAATAGACAATTGGAAGCAAACAAAGATTTGCAGGATAAAATTGATCAGATCAATATTGAGAAGTATAAAATGAAGGCCGAGTTCAATCAGCTGGCCAAGGATTATATAAACAAAGATATTTCTAAAGCTGATTTAAACAAAAAACTACAAGAGCTGGAACCTGATGACAGGATACGAATGATTAATAAAATAAAAGACAAAATTCAGCTAAAAGGCATTGACGGTACTATTTTGGATATAAAATACGAGAAAGAACCGGAAGCCAAAGCATTAATGATTATGCATTATTATGGCGACATTAGTGACGGAAGCAAGGAGAGCAAACACATTCTAAGTCAAATGTTGAGGGCTAAAGGTATTTTGACTCCAAAAGTAATGGCAGAATACAATAAGCTGAAACAAGAATTATCAAAACAAAAAACGCCCAATTAAGGGCGTTTTAAGTTTTAGCCGACCAGTGACACACCAATCCTAAAGCTAATTTATCGCATTATTTATATCCTTCAAAGCAAGTGCCTGTTTTTCCTTGGTAAAAATCTGTTGTTGCTTTGTTTGTTTTTACAGGCTCTCCGTGATCTAATTCAATGCTGTAAACCCAAACATCATTAATTTTTATAGCGGTAATTCCTGTGATTTCTTGGCAATCATTACTATCATCTTTTGAGCATGATAATACTAGAACTATAGCAAGTAATGCGAGTATTTTTTTCATAGTAATAGGTGTTTAGATTCCAAAAGTATCAAAAAAAACCTTACTAAATTAATAGTAAGGTTTTTAATTTTTAGAATTTGTTTCTATTTGTTTTTAGCCTCAGAAACATCTTTTCTCATTTCATGCGACAATGTTTTAATCTCTTGAAGCACTTTTCTTAGTCGTGTTCCGGCAGCTTTATTGCCAGCAGCAAATTTTGCACCTTCGATTTGAGCAGTGTCATTTAATTTGTCTAGGTTTTTTAATTTATCTTCCATAATATTGATTAGCGATTGACCTATTATCGCGAGGTTTTGTTTAAAATAATTTGTTAAATGATTCTTCTGTTTTATATTCTTTGTACTTTTCTACTGCAGCAATCAGTTCATCAATTTGGCTGTCTAATGGATTTGGACCAATTTCATTAATGATCTGAAACAATTCAAATTTTTCTGCGCCAATAGCATCTTTTGCCCTTTCCATATTTTGAGCACGCCTTTCTTTTTCTGCAATTATTCTTTGCTCCAGGCGATTCATTTTGAAATCAAACCAATAATCAATCCTATCCTGTGGTGCCATTAATTCTAGTTGCATTGTCATTATCTTGACATCAACCGTTTCTTCACAGACGTGATCTAATTTCTCTGGCGTTGGATTTCTGTGGTGTTTGCTTAAAGCATGCATTAGTTCGCCAGCTTCCTCATGCCACAATTTAATTTGCTCTTCATGGCCCCACAATTCGACTGCTTGTTTACATATTTCTTGTGCTTTGGTATGATTCATAAATTTGTTTTTTTTTATTAAAACTCTCGATACATCGTTGATATTGGATTGAAATTATCATCATCAAAATACTTATCATAAATATCTTTCATTCGGCGATGCCATCTTTCTATCAATAGCATTCCTTTTTGGGTATAATACCACTCGATGCCTTCTTCATATTCTGTTAAAGGCATGTTTCCAATGGCTTTTTCAGTATAAATATCGTATGAAGTGATGTTTGCTAAAAAATCACTTAACATGTCGGACAATATATCATTGAAGTCATCGGAATCTTTAAAAGATTTTACTTTGTTTTTCATAACAATTCTAATTGATTAGGGTTCGAAATTCCTTGAACGGTTTGTTTTTTGTCTTGATTGATTTCAAACAAACCGTTTTTAATTCTATTCAATAACTTAGATTGTACCATCCTGCTCAATACATCACCAACGTGCTTAGAAGCGTTACAATAATAACATGCACCAATTAATTCAACGGCCTGCTGTTTGGTGATTTTATTGTCATTTTGTAATATAAAATCAATTATTTGCTTTTGCTTTTTAGAAGGAGCTTTCATGATTGATGGTTTAATCTATTTCGCCTTTAGCTTTTAATTCATCGTGAATTTGTTGCATGGTTGGCGAAAGCTCGTTCCAGCATTCAGTACAAAATTTTTCACCTCCATCATCTTCTTCCATGGTTTCAGAATCGAATTTTTGTGAGCATCCAATGCATTCTACAATGTCAATTTCAGGATCTAAAGAAAGTTTTTCTTCAACTATTAAATGTCGATTACCATCTGTCCAAGTGTCTATGCTTCCGTTTTTATGTTCCTGAACCCATTTTTCCATATATTCACAAAGTTGTTTGTGCCATATTTTCTGTCCTTCAACAGGCTTCCAATGTTTAGTTTCTGCTTTTTTTGCATTAACAAGATATTCGTTTATTTCTCCAGTTGCATTTACCATTGGTAGATAAAGCCATCTTGGAGTATAACAAAAAGAGAGTTTATCTGCAAAGCATAGTTTTGATGGTTGAGCATCGTGTTTTTTTGCATAATACCGTGAATGATACATTGAAAAGTCGGACCATTTTTTACCAAAAATTGACATTATTTTTGCACCTAATTCTACGTGAGTTTCTCCTTCTTCACCATCCATATTTGGTTTCCCCCAATAACCTAAATCATGAACGAAAAATGAAATCCAAATTCTTGGATCCAAAGGGAAGCCATATAATTTTGTCCATGCAATTGCTACGAAAAACGGATGCAATAGAAAACAATGTGCTCCGAATAACACTGATTTTGTACCTACTTTCATAATTTATTTTATTTTTAAATTAGTTGATGATCTGGCCGGAACCAATTTGTTTAATTCTTTCAGTAACACTTTGTTTTTAATCTCTGGGTGTTCCATGAAGAAGTTTGATGTACCAGCCAGTACGGCAAATGTTTCTACAGAAAACACATTCTGAACCGTAGTAATGTTTCTTGTTTTAAAATCGATTAATCTCCTTGTTTCTAGAAAGAAGAATTTGTGTCCATTTTCTTCTTCATGTAAGCTAATTTTAACTCGAAAGTTTTTTCCTTTTGAAATAATACCGTAAAGTGCTTTGGTTTTCATGATATTTTTCTTTTTACAAATTCTAATAAATCCTTATCGCTTTTAATTTGTTCAGGAAAAACAAAATCATCAGGATAATCTAAAATTGCTTTTATAATGTTTTTAACTTCTGAGAAAGCCCAAGTATCTTCAGCTTCTTCTTTGTTGTAACAGAAAGGCATTAATCCTGAAGAACCTCCTGTATAATCATCATCCGTTTCCCAATACCAACATAGCCTACCTTTTTCGTTTATATAAACTGGTTCAATTCCGAAATCAGGACCAAAAGACCTAACTAAATCTATTTCTTTATTGAATTTTTTTAGGAATGGAAGAAGATGAAATAATTTTTTATAATGATTATATTCCTCAACTATATTGCAACTTGTTGGATTATCCATAAAGAATCCTAGACAATATTTGTCAAAAACTATTCTAAAGTTTTTTAATTGCTTTTTCTTTTTTCTTGGAAGCCGAGGTGTTTTGCCGCATTCATGTCCACAAAAGCAAGCAAAACATTTTGTAAAGAATGTTTTTCCCATTATTCAATATTTTTGATTACTTTATCTACTTCTTCATCTGAAAGTTCTGCAGTAGTTTTATATCCTTTTTCATTGGCATAATTTAAAACTGCTACTACTTGGTTTTTTGTCATTGGAGAGCCTTTGTGTTCAAAAGCTCTCCAAGACTTATTAATTTGAGCTAATGCTCCTTTAATATCAGCGTGCATTACTTCTCTTCTTTATTGAAATAACACAAGTAGTAATACATCTGTTTTTCTTCATCCCAGCCTTTTTCTATGAATTTCTCGGCGCTTTCGGGGTTTATGAAATCCAGTTTGATTTGGATATTGGTGTCCAGATTGATCACGTTTTTAAACTTTCTCCTGGCTTCGGAAACTGCGGTGTTTGAAATAGAGAATGAAGAAATGTCTTCGATGCTGTATTTTTCTCCTTTGTCAGCTTTGTAATTTTTGAATTCTGGAAGATAATCAGGATTGTCCAAAACTTCATTCAGGAATTTGGTTTCTTCGAATTCATCATTTTTGGCGAAGTAATTCACTGATCGGTTTAAGAACATTACTTCCTCTTTTTTGTCTTCGGCTGGTAAAATCACGTCTTTGGCAAAGCCTTGGCAGAATTTCAGGTACTTTTTGGTAATGAAATTTTCGTCTTCAAAAGCATCTACCGAAAGGAAATGCTCTAACCAGTATCGGGCATCGTAGCGGTTGCTGTCTACTGTCAGTATTTTGTAGCCTTCCTCTTTTTTGTGGTTGAAAATCAAACAGCCTTTGTCAATTTTTTCAAGGGAAATACCCTGCTTCAAAATCATATCCAAATGGTTGTCATTTGCTTCGAACTGGAGAAAATCGGCAACGATTTCTGATTTGAAAATACCAATTGCATCTACAACGTTATTATCTATGGAAACGTTTCTTAGATAAGCCACATACACTTCACCATTTTTAATATGCGGGTGGTTTGACTGCTCGAATAAATGCTGGGTAATGATTTGTGAAATTGAGTGCGATTTATCTGGATTTTCAAACATTTTTGTTGCCAAATTGAACATATCATTGTATTCCAAATCCACTTCGTGGGCAAACTGATAATAGTTTTCTTCTTTTTCACGGAACGGTTTCAAAAAGAATTCCTTGATTAGCGGTGTGATTTCATCGGTTAGCTTGTATGGTGCATCCGATAAGAAAATTGGTTCGTTACGGCTTTTGTTTCCAACTTGGTGGAGTGAAAGGCTTACTATTTCGGTGTTATATAAGTTGATCATAATTATTGTTTTTTGAAATGTTGTTTTAACTCTTTTTTGAATTTTACGATACAGTCCTTTGTTGTGTGTGAAACATAGAATCCTTTAGAAAATTTTTCTTCATATTCTTTAAGTATATGATTGGAATTATCATCACAAAAACGATAATTATAAAAGTCACAATACCAATTTATTTTGTGCTTTAGATAACCAATATCTCTTTTTGCTTTAGGCTGATAATTGGCTAAAACTTTAAACTCCTTTCTGAATTTAGAAATACCTTCTTCTGTGATGTGATAGAAATTTAAATCTGAATATTCTTTTTTGAATGCGTATCCATTACTTACTAATCCATCTAATGTTTCATCGCTTTCAACTTGGTATCTGTTTCGGTAGAATTCAATTGGAAGAGTTTTGTCTTTTTTAGTGTCTGATATTACAGATTTAAACAAATCAATTCCTAAAGAATGCGAAATACGGTCTAATTCTTTTTTTGAATATTTTGTTTCATTCATTTTTTCGTTTTTATGATTTCCCAATCGGTTTTTAAATAACTCCCTCGGTTTAGGAGGGAGTTTGGTTTTTGTTTATGATATAATTTCCCAGTCTTCTGCTAGAATATCTGTTTGAGAAGCTAGCCATCCATTCACAATAGATCCATCAGCTGCTTTCATACACAAATAGGCTGTAAAGGTTACTTGTACATTTTCTGGACCTAAACCTGCTTTTTCTTCATTTGCAGAATGGCTGAATTCAGCATTTATTTTTTGCTTAAGTGCTATAGGAAGTGATTTTACATTATTGATTATTGTAGCAGCACTTAATGTATCAGAAGGTCTCATGAAAACAAACATTCCTTTACCGTTCCATCCTTTTCTAGCAACAAGTTTACCTTGTTTTAATGCTTCGATGGCTAAACCAAAGGCTAAATTTCCTGTTGGAGCAGGACATGTTCCTTGTTCAATAACTTCTTCTAGGTTGTCTTCAAAATATTGTTTAGCAACATACCATTGATCATTACTGTCTTTTGGATTTCTAGCCACCATTCCCCCAAGTTCTGGTGTATCTGTTTGGCTAACACTAATTTTACTTAAATCTTCTCCAGGAATGTAAGGACGCATTTCTGAAAGTCCTTTTCTTTTGTATAATTTAAAATCACTCATAATCGTTTTAGCACTTTACCTTGCCATCGGGTTTTTAATTAAAATATTTTTTCTGTTTTTAATGAAATTTGCTTTTCAAAGAATTCAGCCAAAATGTTTTTCTTGGCCCGGAGGATGATTTTTGGTGAATTACCGGCAATGATTTTATCTAAATCCTCTTTTATCCGCTGCCGTTCTATTTTATCCACGGAAGTTTTTCGCGAATTTTCTTTTTCGAGTTCTTCTTTTGCTTTTTTTAGGTGTTGTTGGTAATAGTCTAAAAGCACTGGATTGTTATTGTTGTATTTTATCAATCCTTTTGAAGCCAGGTGATCGAAAATGTATTCGGAAGGATCTTCTATGGTTTTTGTTTTTTTGTACTCGTCATAAAATCGGTTTACACCGTTTTGGATAATATTTTCTTTCTCAGATTCGGTAATTGATTCCAGATTAAGAGGATTGTTCACCGTGATATTGTGCTGCATTTTCATGTTGTGTTTCCAGACTTTGTACTTTTTTAGAATTTTGGCAACATAATCAGCGTCTATCAACTGGAAATGTTCTGTTTTGTCTTCGAATGCGCCGTATCTTTCTAATTCGAAGGCTTTGTATATTTCCTCGATAGTTAATTCCTTGTATTGGCTGAAAATCATTTTGAGAATATCTTGGGCAATAAGGGAATCGATTTGGTTTTTCATTCCGGAGAGCGTTCCAATTTTGATAATCATCAGTCCAATTACCATTTTGATATCAGGCTCGGTGGTTCTGTATCGGATTTTTTTATTATCAAAATTTGTTTTTAAAAACTGGATCGGTGTCAGGTTGCATTTTTCCTCAATTATCGCAATAGCTTCACTTGCTCTGTTTTCTTGTTGCAGCATGATTTCACCTTTGTCTACTCTGTAATGATTATCTTCCATGGTTATCTAAATGCGTTAAGACTGTTATTAATTGCGGTTTCTGTCATTCGTCCGGCTATTGGTTTTTCTTTTTCAGCGGAACCTTTTTCTTTATTTTCTATGTTTTTTACCCACTCAACTTTGAAACCTTGCCAATTTTGCTGAATTGAAATTTCTAAAGCTTTTTCTAAACTGAAATTATTTTGGTCACATTCGTTTTTCAAAAGATTAAAAGCAGTTTCAGTTATTGGTGCTTTTTTTAATTTTCGTAATGCCATATAGTCATTTACCAAAACTTCATTTTCAACAAATTTTAAAAGAGATTTTTTGTAGTCGAATTTTTTTAAAATATCCTCTTCTTTACTCTTCTTTACTTTACTCTTCTCTTCTTTAGGGATAACTTCCGGAACATTCATTTCTTTTTGCGTCAATAAGGCGGAAGATTGACCTGTTTTTATATTTATTTCGTTCAATAAGTCGGAGTATTCAAAAATTCTGTTCTTTCTTTTTCTATAAGCATCCCTAATAGAATCACAAAATTTTTGACTATAAATAATCATGTGACCGTCATATAAAAAGGTATCGATAGCGCCTAGTTTTGCTAAATCTTTTAGAATTGCAATTGTTTTTTCCTCGCTTATTTTGAAAATAGATGTAAGAAACATTAGATTAGTTTCGTCAGAAATATCTATGTAATGATTATTAGCTTTTCCTAACTGTTCAAGTAATTTAAACCAAGCAGCATAACCATCATTTCCATATTTAGCTTCAATGATGTGCATCTTCCGTCCATGAGTACAATCATGTGGAAAATAGTCAACATCTTTTCTTTGCTCTCTTGCCATAATTATGTGGTGATTATGAAAATGTATTAAAAAACAAAACCCTTAAAATTAACGGCATCCACTCCGTTTCATTCAAGGGTTGTTTTGGTTTAAAAACCATAGCTCTTTAAATGTAGGTGGATGATCTACAGAGCAAATGTATAAATTTATTTTACAATTAGTACTAATAATTAGTATTAAAAATACCAAAAAAAGTTAAATGTAATTTTCTTTTATAAAGAGTACTTCTTTTGGCAGGAAGTATCCTTTTCCAATTATTTTTATTATTCCATTTATTGAAGTAAATTTTATTTCAATTGCATAATCACGGAACAGGAAGTATGTGTCGCGATCGTGCAAGGATGGAATAATAACAATCTCGGTTTCCATTGCTAGAATGGTAAGTCGTCATCGTCTTCCTCTTTCGGGGCCGGTCTTTGGCTTTGGGCGGGAGCAGGAGCAGTATTTTGTGGTTGCTGAGTTGCAGCTGTTTTTTCTTTGGTAGAAGAGTACAGTTTTATTTCTCTGACAATGCATTTTAAATTTGCTCTTGTGATACCGTCGCTTCCTTGGTAGGTTTCCATTTCCGGCTTACCGATTACGCCAATTAAGCTTCCTTTGGTCAGCCATGGTGCTATTGCCACATTATTGGCAAAATAGGCGCATTTGTACCAAGTGGTAACGTTTTCGTTTTTTACCTTTTCGGTAACCGCCAGTGAAAAATTAATTACCTGTGTGGTTCCAAGGTCTTTTACTTCGGCATCGCTTCCTATATGCCCTACGAGTGTGAGTTGTTGCATTTTATTGAGGTTTAGAGTTTGTGTTTTTATTTTTAAGATCTCGTGAATGAATTTCTTCTTTGATGCGTTTAATTGTGTATTCTTTGCCGTCTTTCCAACCTAATGGATAATACTCTTGTATTACTTCACGTTTTACGTCTCTTCTATTTTGTATTTGAAATAAAACCAGTGAAAGAACTAGAAAAAAAACAGCGAAAGGAATGTATGGGCGACCAAATTCAATAGAAAATGGTTTGAATGAAATTGTTGGTTCTGAGCTATAAATTAGAATACCTAGTGCTAGTAAAAGCCAAATTGTTGTTTTCATGGTGTTGCTTATTAAAAAGGTGTTTTTTGCTTCGGAATTTCTTCCAGTTGTGTTCGTAAATAGGTTAATGATTTAAATTTTCCATTGATATTGTAACCAATGCAGGACGAATTATTTTTTTGTTCCAGTAATCTGCCGGTTAACGAGTTATAGCATAATCCAGTAGTAGTGAATAGGTAATTTGTAGCAAATTTTAATCTGTATTTACAGGTGTATTGTACCGTTATTACTATCATTTGACTTGTGTTTTATTGCTGTTAGCCAGTAGTTATGTACAAGACTACGATTCGTTTTCATAATCAAAATCAGTTTCCACATTGTTTACATATTCTTTAAAAACATCAAATGATTCTCTATTTTTAAATGCAATTACGATTTGAGGTTCAAATTCATCTGAATTACTTTTAAACTCGCCTTTTTCTCCAATAGGCGAAAATTCTTTTTCTTTAATCAACAGCATCTTATAGTTATCGTTCTGTGCATTAACTATTGATATTGTTCCTTTTCCAAATTCCACAACGGTAACATTTTCAACATTCCCGTATTTTAATTTTTTTATTGACATAACTTTTGGTTTTAAATTGCCGTCCTGTACATAACAATCGCTACATTTCAGCGTTAGATTTGTGATTAATTTAATTATGGTTTTGCGCTTCAATCGTTTGGCACAACCGAAGCATTATTTTGTGTTTGACCACGCCGAAAGTGTAGCGATGGACGTTAGCGGTTATTTAAACAACTATTGGTTCTTCGCAAAAAGCACATTCCGAAAGCTGAATCATTTTATTTCTGCTGAAAGACCATTTTTCAACCATCGCTAAATCTATTTTTGATAGTTCATTGTAATCTTCAATATCGCTAACAATTCCGTTTATATCTAAAAATTCTTTTTCAATTTCTGTGATTATATGGTTTTTATTTTTGTGAATTAAAGGTTTGGCGTTAGGGTATAATTTTTTGATAAATAAATGAAATTGATAACAACCACCTTCCATAAAAATTGACTGAATATATTTGTCAGTTTCACGTAACGATTTTATCAGAAATAAACAACCGCTAACACTCGTTTGGCAAGATTGGGTTTCGGGCTTAATTTGATGTTGGTCTTGTACTTTCATTGTTTAGTCTTAAATTTAATTATTCGGGTTTCTTTTTCCCAACCTCGCCAAGCGAGATAACGTTATGTACAAGTTTCAAGAACGACCATCGAAAACGACAATCATACTGTCTTTTGTACCACTTTGAGTTTTGCCCTTGGCATTCAGAGGTAAATAGAAATTTCCATTTTCGTCTAGTTTACCGTATTTTACTCTACCTCTTAAAAAATCAATATCAGAAGCATTTGGCTTTATAAGATCGTGGAATAATTTAGTAGAAGTTGATACAGGTATTAAAAAAACACTCAACTTTCCCTTTTTCATTTCTTCCAATGCTTTTTTTACTGCATCTTCTTTTTCCTTTTGAGTATAAGGAGGGTTTACAAAATTTCTTTGCCCCCATTCTATAAATAAAGCGTTATTTTCAGGCAAAATCTCTCCCTCATTGTATGGGTATGGATCAAAATCAAAATTGTATTTCTTATTCAATTCATTATACAATTCAGGTGGAGTTGCATAATTGTTGTCATTATTTATGTGTATTTTTTTCATAAGAACTTTTGTCTAAAAAACCTGTACATAACAGCGCATATATGCTATTGCTAGATTAGGCTCAATTTATAAAATCGGTTTGTATTTGTTTTTATCCGTGATTAATCGGAAATTCGGTTCTATTTTTACGCAACATCATATATGCGCGAAACGTTACAAGCAAGTTTCCGTTTTCGGTTTAAAAGAACTTTTTAAGTTTATTGAAAACACATAAATATCGCATCCAAAACCTCCGCTTAATCTTTCTATAAATTTCACTTTTTTAGATGTTTTGTCTTGTATTTTTTCGATATATAATGGTGTTACTTCACTTTCAGGAGTATAACTTCCACCTACTTCGTGACCAACAAATTTTACTATCAAATTATTTTTTTCAACTTTAACAAATTGGGAAAAACGAAAATTACTTCTTCCCTCACGAACCATTTCTTTTAAACTTTCAAAGACTTCTTTATAAGGGTTTTCAAAAGAATATTTTATCTTGTATTTACTCATATAAGCATTATTTTCACCAATAACTCTTGCATAAACACCTTTGTCTAATAAGGCAGAACAAAAAGTTTGTCCTAAATTATCTCTCCAATCAATATGTATTTTTTCTAAAGAAGTTTTTTTATTAGCTACAATATCTATCTTATGAGTGTAACCTAATCCAGCGTGATAACTATCTGTGCTAATTATTTTAATTTCTCCTTCATCAGATAATTTTAAATCAACCTCTGTATTATAGTTTAGTTTTAAAGTACACAACCTGCTTGTAACACTCGTTTGCACGCATTGTGGCATTTCGGTTTCTTTGGAAGTATTTGTCATAATTTAATGATTTGGTTTGTTTGTTAATATTTGTAATAATTCGCCACAACGACGAGCAAGCGATGGAACGTTATGAAATAGATTAAAAATTATCATCGTAAACAATAATATTTCCCTTTTCGACAAATTCATTTGTTTTTATAGGAATACCTTCATAGGTTGGATTAAGTCCAACTTTTAGATTATCTACTTTTGATTCTATATCTTTTTTGAAGTTTTCAAAATCAGTTTTATTCATCAGAATAGTAGGGTTTTTCATTTCCCTAATTTTTTGTTGTCTTAACTGTTGTTTTATTTGTTCGTCCATATTGTTTAGTGTTATAAAGCTGAAATTTTGAATATAAAGCAATAGGCAACGAACGTCTTCAAATTGGCGATTTATCATCTGTGAGCTTTCGCAAACTTCATGTTTTTTTTCCATTACCAACCGCCTATTGCGTTTATATCAATATAGTTAAAGTTTACGGTTTGTAATAAGCTTGAAATCTAACTAGCTCAGGATATTCAGGAGAGCGAATAAGTCCGTCTCCGGCACCGGATAAAGATTCGGCTCCACCTTCGTCAATTACGACTTTAGAATCGATTTCTTTTGGCACTCTGAAACACATTTGAATTGGGAAATTAACTTTTGCATCACCAGTAATTACTTTTACAGATGCTCTTTGGGTTGCTGCAATTATTCTTAATCCTGCAGAACGACCTTTTTGTAAAAGAATTCGAAGATTTTCTTCTAAGGATTTTTCGGAACCTAAAGCCTTGCCTTTTCTTGCTTGTGCTTGTGCATCGGCAAACTCGTCAAAAATAATTGCTTTAAATGGGTGTTTACCACCTGATTTAACCCTTTCGTTCATATCTTCAACAGCTTCTATTAAAAAGAATTCTATTTCTAGAATATCACTAATAACATTTACTCCAGGAATATTCATTTGAGCAAATTCATATTTTGGATCAAGAATACTGATATCTTTAATTTTAGCAAGTTTCATATATTCAATTATTGATTTTAAAGCGACTGATTTACCAGAACCAGTTGCTCCGCAAACAAGAGCATGAGGTGTAGAATGGTTATTTAAATCCCAATGAATAACCTCTTCTAAGTTGTTTCTTCCGATAGGTATTTTATAGTCTACTAAATCTTTTTTATTAAAAATAAGATCACGTTCTCGTTTTTTTGACACTTCCACCGCTAAATGAGATTTTCCTTCCCATACAGTTAAACTGGTACTAATTCTGACACTTGGAACATCTAATGCATTTGCGATATCTAGTTTGTGCGATGCTATGTTTCCTATTTTTGTTCCAGCATCAATTTGAAGGAGATAAGTGTTACTGGAATAACCGTCAAAAATTTTGGCAACTTTTACAATAATTGCAAATCGACGTAAAGCGTGTTCAATTTTTTCTTCTGGTGTCATGTCTTTGTTTGAATAATCGTATTGAATAAATTCTGCAGCAGTTTGTCTGAATTTTTTAATTACGTTTGGATTAATGGTTTTGATTCCTGAGTCTTTGATTTTTTTGAGCCTTTTCTTGATTAAATCGGTTTTGGTTGGGTCAATTCCTGTAAAGTCTTCAATTTCGGACAGCAATGTTTTATTCCAAAATTCATATATTTCTGCCATATCTATAAAGTTATCGCTGTCGTTCATTATGTAAACATAATCAGGGTCGTTTACAGCCATAACTAATGCTCTTAATCCCTCATAAAGCAATGCTTCATAATACTTTCTCACGTCATCTGTTGACATGTCGAGAACATATTTTATTAACTGAGGCGATTTGTCACGATTGGCAGAAAATTTATTTTCAATAAACCAAACTTCATCAACATGTATTCCCATTTCGGTTTCGTAACCTTTTATGTAGGTTATGGCTTGTTTTCCGTGAGCCAGTTGAATATCTTCTTCCGGAGTATAGGTTTGTTTTGATTTATGGTCAACAATTATAATTTTACCATCTTTGGACTTGAAAATTAAATCTGTTTTATAGTAAAGAGGGAGCGGAATGTCAACGCCGTTTAACGTTACAAAAATACCTTTTCCGTAATGCTCAATATCTAGTATTTCGTCGATTTCATCAATGTAAACAGAAATGTCTTTAAGAAAATTTTGAAGCAATTTTGATACCGTTGCAGATGCTTGGCTGATACATTCTCCAATATCTGGTGTTGTTTTTTGTAATTTCCAATTTCGTGGATCGAATTCTTCAATATAATTGTAAGCGATTATTTCTAAATCGACTAATTCAGGAAGCGGTTCTTTGGCTTTAAATAAATTGAAATAGTGCTGCAATGCTTCATGATAAGCATTTCCCGCCACGGTTGTGGCGGAAGACTTGGAACGGTAGCCGTAAACGGATTGCATTTCGTAAGCTTTCTGATTTCTTGAAAAAGTTCCAACGGCTGAATATGACCAACTGCTAACAAGAAATTGCGAAAGATGATTTTCTATTTGTTCGGGTGAATAGGTGCTGAAGATACTCATTATTAAGGCATTTTTTGTTGTTCAGGAGTTTTTGCGGGTGCGGCAAGCTCTTTTAATTTATCAGCATACATCATATAAGTGTCGGTGTCTTCTTCCGGAATATCCGATTTGAGTTTTTCAAGCGCTTCTTTGGTTTTGGCTTGGGCGATTCGAACACGAAGTTTGGCGGTGTCTACTTTGTCTTCTTTTTTAGCTGATTCTACTTTTTTAGCTCTGAATATTAAATCAGCTGTAGAATCTCCGTCTTTAATGGATTGGGCATAACCAATAAGAGTTACTAAATCGTCGGCAGTAATGTTAGCTGTGGATGGTTTCCCTAAAACGTCCAGTACTTCTTGTTCTGTTACTCCGTAACTATTTTTGAAGCCATCCAATACCGACGTTCTTTTTTTAATGAATTTGGTTTCATCCGAAATATCACCAGTAATCAATTGTTTGGCTGATTTTGCAACTTTGTCAACTACTGCTTTAGGAATTACTTTAAGAATGGCGTTTCTTAATGAAATGGAATTGGCTGCATTTCCTGTTACGGTAATCATATCGTCGTTCATTCTGCCTGTTTTGGTCATGATTGAACGTTTTACTTCCACTTTAATAGCAATGTTTTTTTCTAAATCAAAACAAACTGCCTGTGAAGTAATGGTTTTGTTGTCGATATTGGCAATTTTGGCTTCAATTCTTAAATTACCCCAATTTTGGGCCAGAATTAATGCTAAATGCACGGAAGGACCATTTATTGTTTTCCCTCCTCTTGGTAATGCGTAACTGCAGGATGATGCTGTTTCTATGTCTAAGGTAGCTGTGAATATAGAATCCTCTACAGCTTTTTTTAAATCTCTAGGATAAGCTTTTGCGGTTGCAATTTGAGTATCTATTTGCGCTTTATCCTGCTGATAAATCATTTCGGTGCTTACTTGTTCTGTTGTGATTATTTCTGCTTCCATTTTTTTATTTTTGTTAGGTTAGTTGAATGATAAGTGCTTCTGTATTTTTCAAGGATAATTTCGTTTGAAGCTTTGACGCATTCTTCGTCTGTGAAGTAGAAAGTTTTTTCTTCGGTATCGATAAACACCCTGTCGGCTAATTCATCTTCTGAAACACATTCGTCCAGTTCTTCATATCCGTTTTCTAGCAGTTCGGCAGCTATGTCGTGTAATTTTTCGGTGGCAACGTAAAATCTGTTATTGTTCATTTTTTATGTATTTATTGTAGTTAGATTGAGAGATAAGCCAGGATTTACCAACTTTGGTCGCTATTAAAATTTTATCCTCTGTGATATGTTTTCTAATAGTCCAAGGAGTTCGGGTCGTCATTTCTGCCACCTCCTTGACGGTATATTGCCTTTCTTGATCCTTAGCTATGGACTTTAAGTTTTTAGGACTGTTAATAATTGCAACTTCCTTAGCTATGGACTTTATATCCTCTTGGGATAATTTCACTTTTACGGGGATTTCTATCATTTTTTACATTATTAATGGGTTGGTTAAAAATTTCATTATTTGGGTCTGTGATACTTTTCGATTCAATGGTATAATCTCCGTTGTTCATTATCTTGTCAAGAAGCAGGAAATTGTGTTTTCGGAAAATTTCGGAAGCTGTCATTAAGCGGATTGTTTTTCTTTTAACAATTCATGAATAAAAAATCTTCCTGATTCGGTCCAAACAGTAAGCATTGAAGTTCTGGTGATTCCTTGACTGTCGGTATAAGTAGCAGTGGTTGTTTTGGTGTATCCTAATCCTTGATATTTGGAATAAAGCACCCATACACCGTTTTGCTTGTATTGTATCTTTAAATCGCTTAATTTTTGATTTAAAGCGGTTGCAGAAATTCCTAATTCTTTTGCAATAAGTGTAGTCGTGTAGGTTGATGAACTGGTAAGTACCTCATTGTAGTACTCTACTTTTGGAGCAGATAATTGTAAAGCCTCTTGCTGTTTTTGGTTTTGAATTTGTAAGCGCAGTTTTTCGGCACGCTCAGCTTTCAAAACCTCTAATGTTTTTATTAAGGTATCAGGATTGTTAAGTAAATCCTCAATAGTACTTGGTTTGGCAGTAATTCCGTGGCGCAAAAGCTCTTTTATTCGGTCGTTACACCATAATTTGAAATCAACACTTAACCATTGCGCAAAATCAAGTGCGATGTCTTCGTGCATCCAAGTGCCTTGATTGTTACCGCCTTGCATAACTATAACTAAATCAGTCGTTAGGCATTTTTTCCTAACGGAAATAGCATTAATAAGTTCTGTCGTGGATTGAGTTCTTAAATAATCTTTGGTTGTTTTTCCGAATGGTTTTGCCATTTCTGTTGCTGAAACCATTACATCACCATTACCAATCTGGAAAGTGATATTGTTTCCGTTGTAATTAAATACTTGATTTTGCATATTTTCCCAGTTATAAATTTTAACAAGACAAACCAATAGGTTATATTTGTTTGTGTTTGTTTTCGTTGAAGCAAATATATAACACAATGTGTTATTAGAAAAACACTACGTGTGTTAAATAAATGTTAATTAAAAACAATATGATTATTATGACAGGTATTGATGTAAGAAAATTTAGAGAAGAATATCAACTTACACAAGTTCAAATCTCTGTTATTACAGGGGTTACGGTAAGAGCTGTTCAAAGTTGGGAGCAGAATCAAAGAACTGTACCACAAAGTGCTATTCTTTTATTGGAAAGCTATAGAAATCAACAACAACAGAAGAACATTCTTAATGAATCAGCAGAAAATTACGGACTGGATTATAAGGAAATGTATTTGGATGCAAAATATACTATTGAGGTTCAAAAAAAATACATCGAAAGTTTAGAATCTCAACTAAACACTAAAAGAAAAGCAGGATAGACCTGCTCATTGGGTAATATATATTGATTAAATAAAAATTTTATGAAAAAACTTTTAATTTTATGGATAGCATTTGTTTTGTTGTCTTGTTCGAAGGATGATAATAATGATTGTCCGAATGGGGAAATAACTTCTATGTCGAATAATCAAGATGTTTATAAGATATCGGTAGATAATGGAACTCCTTTTGTAGTGGATAAAAAAACATTTGATTATTATGCGCAAAATGGACCTTGCTACAGTGGAACTAAATAGTATGACTAAATATGACTAAATACGAGAAATATAAAATTGGATTAATAGGAATCTTTGTTTTTGGATTCCTTTTTTGCTTAAATAATTATACTCAAAATGGTAGATATGTTGCAACACAAGGAAATTGGCATATGGATACTAGAACTGGAGATATCTATACGCCTAGAGGTGAAAAAGTATATATTAATTATAAAGAATAATAATTAAAAACAAATAAAAAACATTTTTAAAACATAAAAATTTTATTAGTTTTAATTGTTTTTCGTTGCTAGATGTCGTATGAATTGTCGTTTTGTTTTTTAGTACTAAAATAAAAAACCCCAGTGTTTACTGGGGTTAATGAGTTTTTTTAATTTAAAAAAGTGACCTCGACTGGATTCAAACCAGTAACCTTCTGAGCCGTAATCAGATGCGCTATTCAGTTGCGCCACGAGGCCTTAAACAGTAAACAAACCTTATTGTTATCAGGTGTTGTATGAACTTGTTTGCGGGTGCAAAGATAGAAATAAATATGTATCTTGCAAGCGTAAAATCGCATAAAAATAAAAAAATATGGACTTAAAAAAATATATACGTGATATTCAGGGATTTCCAAAAGAGGGAATTGTATTTAAAGATATCACTCCACTGTTAATTGATCCAAATGCAAGGAAAGAATGCTTAGAAATATTGCTTTCTACTGTAAAAGACAAAAAAATTGACAAGGTAATTGGTGTAGAAAGCCGTGGTTTTTTCTTTGGGATGCTTTTGGCAGAGGAATTGAATGCTGGTTTTGTTCCTGTTCGTAAACCTAAAAAGCTTCCTTTTGATACCATATCGGCTTCTTATGACTTAGAATATGGTACCGATACGCTTGAAATTCACACCGATGCCATTCAAAAAGGGGATAGGGTATTAATCCACGATGATGTTTTGGCTACTGGCGGGACGGCAAAAGCCGTATGTGAATTGGTAGAAAGACTAGGTGGGGTCATCGTTCAGTGTAACTTCTTGATGGAAATAACTTTCCTGAACGGCAGGGAGAAAATTCCAGGAAATGAAATTTTTGCAGCAATGACGTATTGAAAAGTTTAAAAGTTTAAAAGTTTAAAAGTTTAAAAGTTTAAGAGTTTAAGAGTTTAAGAGTTTAAGAGTTTAAGAGTTTAAGAGTTTAAGAGTTTAAGTTGTATTTAAACGGCTTCATTAAACAATATTAAACCATTTTAAACAACCTTAAACTAATTTAGCGCTCTGATGGTCACATAATAACGATATCCAATAATTGCCATTTGCCACTTTTTGGCTTTGGATATATCAAGTCTTTGCTTGGTAAAGCTTGGTAGGATTAGTTTGTTGATCTTAGCAAGAATTTTAAACATCATTTTTCTTTCAAAGATATAAAAAAAGACGGTCTTCATATAGGACCGTCTTTTCTTGTTTTTGCGATTGAATTATTTTTTATCCTTTTTCTCGGATAAATATTTTTCCATTTCTTTCTCGTAGATTTTCATTTTTTCGTTGAAAGCTTCCATTTGTTTGTTGAATGGTTCCATTTGCTTATCAAATTCAGCCATTTGTTTATCGAATGCTTCCATTTGAGGTTCTATTTTTTTCATTTTGGCATCAAACTCTTCCATTTGTTTTTCAAATTCTTTCCAGGCTTTTTTGTCTCCATGAACAGGGTCGCCTTTTGGAGCTTTAGGAGCTTTTGGCATAGCGGGTGGAGCAGGAGCCTTTGCTTTCATAACTGGAGGTGTCGGAGGTATTGGAGGAACCGGTGCGTTTTTGTCGTGTTGGATATTAATGTTGTTACTTGTAACGATTCGGATTGTTTTTTTACCGTTAGTGTTAACATCCATTCTGGTAATGTTTTTGGGATCCGTTTGATTAAATGTGTCTTTATCTACTTTTTCATTATTTATAAAATACTCTTCCTCAGAACCATTTTCAGAATGTTTTTTAGTGATTATTCGAACTTCTTTTTTATCTGAATTTTTGATGACATTTATATTTACAATATCTTCTGGATCTAATTTCTCCATTTCTGTTTTGTCTGACTTTTTATCGTCAATGATGATTTCTGTGTCATCAGGAATGTCGTTTTTTGAAGAGAGATTGTTGCTTATGACTATTTTATGCTCTTTGTGAACAGATTCATTATCTTCGGCAAAGTCGATTTTTAATTTTCCATTTTCGTCTTTTGAAATGATTATTGCAAAAGCTTTTATAGGGTCAGTGCTTTTTACAGTTCTGTTTTCGGCAATTTCTTTTCCTTTTTTTATTTCAATCGCAATGGAAGTTAGTTCATCACTTGCATTTCTTTTTGTTTTAGAAAAATGAACGGTGACTCCGTAATTTTTACTGATTGTTTCTGCTTTTTCTTTTAATTCGGCTTCAGTTGTATTTTTGTCAATTTTATAAATTTCAACATCTTTTGAAGTTAATTTTGTTTGTTCTATTTTGATGTTTTGATGTTTTTCTTTGGCAATAACTTCCATTTGGAATATAAATACAAAAGCGACTAATACCGGAATAACCAAAGCGTACTTCAAGGAATTCCATTTTTTTGATTGGGTTTTGTTTAACATAACGATTCGTTTTTTGATTAATGATTGATAAAAATGATTGGTAAGCACAACACAATTTTCGTGTGTCGTAATTTTTAAAAGTGTAAGCTGATAGGCTTTTTTGTCGGATAATTTTTTGGTCGCCTCACTATCGGCAATGAATTCCAGGTTTTGCAAAATGGCTTTTTTGTATAGCCACATAAAAGGATTGAACCAAAATACGATGCAGAATATACGTGTGATTAAGACGTCTATCGTGTGGTATTGTTCGCCGTGTACTTTTTCGTGTTCGAGTATGCTTTCCATTTCTTGCTCGCTGTACAGTGATGAGTTGTAAACGATAGTGTTGAAATACGAAAAAGGAGCAATATTTTCGTTTAAGTCGATAAATTTGTGATCGGCTTGGTGTTTAACCGATTTTCCTTTTATAACACTGTTTAAATGATAAAAATCGTAAGCAAACTGAGCCAATAAAAGAACTGAACCAATTGCATAAGCAATGGCTGTAGCAAGATACCAATCGATTTCAAAACTTTCTTTTTGGACAGATGTCATCGGAATTTTTGACCAATCAATATTGGTTGGTGTTGGCTCTACCCAAACTATGGTGGTGAAAACTATCCAAGGCAAAATGACTGAGGTCAACAAACCTGCCAAAAGAAACCAACGATTGGCTGTGAAAAAAGTTTCTTTTCGCAACAGCAAATAATAGGCGATATAAAATACAGCTATCAGTCCGCTTGATTTTACGATATTGATGAATAGTGTTTCCATAGTGGGTTATTTTTTTTGTTCGATCATAGCTAGAATTTCGCGAAGCTCATCAGCTGTGATTTTTTCTTCTTTGGCAAAAAAGGATACCATATTTTTATAGGAACTGTTGAAATAATTGTCAATTGCCCTGCTCATGAACTTTTTGCGGTATTCCTCGATGCTTACCAATGGATAATACTGATGTGTATTCCCAAAAACATTATACGAAACATATCCTTTTTCCTCCAGGTTCCGGATGATAGTAGATAGGGTATTGTAATGTGGCTGGTCTTCGGTGATTTCGGCCATGACTTCTTTTACGAATGCTTTTTTGAGCTTCCATAAAATGTGCATGATTTCTTCTTCCTTATTCGTTAGCTTTTGCATTTTGATTTTTGTTAATGTTTTATTCCATAGCAAACGTACAACTATATTTTTAGTTTACAAACTATAAATATAGTTTATTAACTATTTTTTTAGTTTTTAAATGATTTTGTTGGGTTTAGAGCGGAAACATTAGGCTTTTTTAGTAAAGATGTTTCCCGCTTTTCGCTACATACGAGCGATAGCGAACTGACGAAGTAATCTTGCGGATCTCGTCTTTTAGGGACGAGACCCACAAGGATTTTCGCTGCAATCGGGGCTAGCAGTTGGCATTATTGCTTTTTTGTTTTTTTTCAAAAAAGAGCAATAAATCATTTTCCCGATGAGTCAAGTTTATAAACGCTTTAGTAACTCAAGGGGGTAAATAGTTATAAGAGAAGGAAATTCCTCTTTTGTTTTATTGATTTTTCTCTTTATGAAGTATTCTATCCAGCCAGATACCGGAAAGAAAAGCAACCATTGCTAAACAACCCATTATAAACCAGTTGACGGGGTAGTTGTAATGGGCAATGATTTCAAGACCTGTTTTGGAACTTACAATATGAGCCAAACTGAAACTCATGGTGTAAAATCCCATATATTGACCTTCCTGTCCTTTTGGCGCTCGGTTGAGAGCAACGGCATTGGCAAAAGGGAAAGAAAATATTTCTCCAAATGTGAGCAATACGATACTGATAACTAAAATCCCAACCCAGGAATCGATCAGTAAAATATAATAGCCAGCTGCAATGCATAAGGAGCCATAACCAATGCTCGTTACTTTATTAAATTTTTTTCGTTCCAATCTACTGACGATGGGCATTTCCAAAAGAAAGACTAATAGACCATTGATCGAAAGAAGCAACCCAGTCTGGAACTCACTAAGTCCAAATTTTTCATGGTGATATAGCGGTAAAGTAGAAAATATTTGAAGAAAAACCATAAAAGTGACAAAACTGATAAAAAGCAATATCCAAAATGGTTTGTCTTTGTAGATAGAATTTGGGAGAGGTTTAGTTGTAGAATCATCTGCAGAAACCTGTACTCTCTTTTTTTCTTTGACATAAAAAGCAAAAATCAGAATTGCGATTATACTGGTACTTCCATCAACCCAAAACAAACCTTGGTATCCCATTCCTAAAATGATTAATCCACCCAACGCCGGACCTGCTGTAAATCCAAGGTTTACTGCTAATCGTACCAAGGATAAGGCGCGGACTCTGTTTTCTGGTTTCGCATATACGCTTAAGGATACAAACATAGCTGGGCGAAACATATCCGAAATGGCCATGATGGTAAACATACCAAAACACAATCCCCAAAAACTAGTGATGTATTGCAAGACAAAAAATAAAACTCCACTTGTAAAAAGGCTGAAAATCATGATTTTATAAAATCCTACTTTATCGGTTAATTTACCCCCTAACCATGAACCCAACATAGAACCCAATCCAAAGGCAACCATAATCCATCCCACTTCGCCGTAGGAAAACTGTAAGTCTTCTTTTAGATATTTGGATAGAAAAGGCAGTACCATGGTACCGGCCCTGTTGATAAAAGTGATTAAGGCAAGTATCCAAACTTCATGTGTGAAGCCTTTAAAATTGTTGATGTATCGACCGAGGGCAGTTTTGAGCATATAGTAAAATCTGAATATTGCAAATCTACAAAGTTTTTTAGGAGTTATTTCCGACTATTTATTGTAAATACTTATAGTGAAATAGAAAGTTTTAGGATTTTAAAATAGTAAAAGGGAATTGCTTGAAAACATAAACTTTGTGGCTTTACAACTTTAGTTTATTTTTGCTTAAAATTTAGAAAATATGAGAGTTACACTTACTTTGGCTTTGTTGTTTGTGTTTACCGTTGGGTTTGGCCAACAAAAATTCGATAAAGTTGCTGTTGAGAAATTTCAAAAAGAGTTGAATGCTGAATATGCAGATGCAAAGACAAGTCCGTTATTGTCGGAAGATTTGGCTCATTTCAAAGCCTTGGATTTTTATCCTATAAACGAGAAAGCATTTGTAGTTGCAAAATTTACTAGAACTGAAAACGAAAAACCGTTTGAAATGCCAACTTCTGGAGCAAGAAGACCGCTGTATGTGAAATATGGCGAAGCTCATTTTGTAATGGAAGGAAAGAAATTTAAACTGAATATTTATCGCAATATTGAACTTTCAAAAAAGGAAGAATACAAAAACCATTTGTTTCTGCCGTTTTCAGACCTAACTTCGGGGAAGGAGAGTTATATAGGAGGGAAATATATAGATTTGAAAATTCCATCCGGCAATACGATTGTTATTGATTTTAATTTGTCGTACAATCCGTATTGTGCTTATAGTTATAAATATTCCTGCCCAAAAGTGCCTTTAGAAAATGATTTGGCTATCGAAATTAAAGCAGGCGTTAAGAAGTTTCATGACTAATGGAGTTCTTCAATTTACATACCCATAAATTCACAAACCGCGAAGAATTTTTGGAACTTGTTAATCAATATCCTCGTGAGTTTGATGCCTCAATTCCGTGTTATTCTATAGGTATTCATCCTTGGTATATTGATGGAAAGTTACTTGAAGAAGAACTAAATATAATAGAAAGTAAATTACTAAAAATTAATTGTTTATCTATTGGAGAATGTGGGTTAGATAAACGTGTTGGTATTCCTTTTTCTTTGCAGGAAATGGTTTTTGAGAGACAGTTGCTTTTGGCACAAAAATATAATAAACCTGTAGTGATTCATTGTGTCGCTGCTTATCAGGAAGTAATTGCAATCAAGAAGCAATTGAAGATTACAGTCCCGATGATTATTCATGGTTTCTCCAAAAACAAACAAGTGGCTAAAGGGCTCATTGATAACGGATTTTATATTTCGTTCGGTAAATATTTATTGCTCAATCCTGAATTGGAAACGGTTTTTCAAAGTATTCCCGATGATCGATTTTTTTTGGAAACAGATACGGTTGAAGAAGGAATAGAGGAAGTATATGCTTTGGCATCCAAATATAAAAATTGGAGTATTGATGAGCTGAAACAACAAATAAAGAGTAATTTTGCAACCGTTTTTGGGAAAAAACTATAAGTTGCTTATTTGAGAAATAAACAAATAGCCCAAACAATTAAACAAATAAACGATCAAACCAAATTTAAGAATATGGCAGAATGGACGGAAAGAGCCGAACTATTATTTAGAAAAGAAGGATTAGAGAAACTAAAAGGTTCACATGTATTGGTTGTAGGACTTGGAGGAGTGGGTTCATTTGCAGCTGAGTTTTTGGCGAGAGCAGGAGTGGGAACAATGACGATAGTTGATGGCGACGTGGTGGATATTACCAATATTAATAGACAGTTGCCGGCTTTGCATTCCACTGTTGGGGAACCAAAAGTTGACATTGTGGGCGACCGATTGATGGATATAAATCCTAAATTGAATTTGATTCGGGTAAAAGAATTTCTTTCGCCAGAGCGTGCTTTCGAAATTGTCAGTAAAGATTTTGATTACGTTTTAGATTGCATTGACAGTATTACTCCAAAATTGAATTTGATTGTTGGAGCTAAGAAAAAAGGCGTGAAAATCATTTCAAACATGGGAGCTGGCGGAAAAACGACAGCCAGTAAAGTGGTTGTAAAAGATATTGCCAAAACTGATGTTTGCCCACTAGCAAAAGTGATTCGTAAACGTCTTAAAAAAATGGGGGTTAGCAGAGGTGTGAAAGCAGTATTTTCTTTGGAAAAACCAGACGAAGGTAGTGTGAAAAGGACTGATGGTTCTAATTTTAAAAAATCTTTCTACGGTACCAATAGCTATATGCCAGGATTATTTGGTCTTCATGCCGCCGAAACGGTGATACGCTATTTGCTTAAAAAAGAAGTTTAAAAGTTTAAAAATTGTCATAAACAACTGGGATTAAACAATTTTAAACAATTCAAACAACATTAAACTTTTAAACCTTAAAGAATTTAAACCAATTCAAACAATATTAATCTAATTGAGGAGTCTCTGTATCTTAAGAACTTAGACTCTTAGAATCTTTAAATAAAAATGATACAAACCGTAATTTTCGATATGGATGGTGTAATTGTTGATACAGAACTCGTGCACCGTTATGCCTATTACAAGCAATTTGGAGAACTTTCTATTGAAGTTCCCGAGGTAATGTACACTTCTTTTACAGGACTATCAACCCGCAATACCTTTCAGAGGTTAAAGGATGATTTTCAATTACAACAAGGTGTCGAAGATTTGATTTTGAGAAAAAGATCTATTTTCAATGATGCATTCGATAGCAAAGAAGATTTATCATTACTTGAAGGAGTAGAAAATTTGATAAAGGATTTTCATAAGAACGGAATGCAGTTGATTGTTGCTTCTTCGGCTTCAAAAGAGACAATAAACCGTGTTTTTACTCGTTTTGATTTACACCAATATTTTTCGCATATAGTGAGTGGTGAGGATTTCCCCCAATCAAAACCGCATCCTGCCATTTTTGAACATGCAGCTTCTTTGTCTGTTGCACCAAAGGAAAATTGTATTGTTATTGAGGATAGTACTAATGGGGTGAAAGCAGCCAAATCCGCTGGGATTTTTTGCGTGGGATATAACAGTTTACATTCAAAAGATCAAGATTTATCATTGGCCGATGTCGTTATAAATCATTTTGATGAATTGAATTATGAGATCGTATCTAGTTATTAATTTGGAATTAATTAAATATTAATGTTTTAGGTTTTATGAATTTTTTTAAATTTGAACAAAACCACATAAACCTACTAATTTTATGAAATCGCCATAAACAAATAGTTTGCGTAAGCAAACACCAATAAATAAATGGCGATTGCATATTATGACTTCTGATAAATAAATTTTACATATATGAAAAAGATTCTTTTTGTTTTAACTTTTATAATTGCTCCTTTTATAGTTGAGGCGCAATTAAAAACTCCTCAAGCTAGCCCTAAAGCTACCGTTTTTCAAACTGTTGGTCTAACTGATGTTGAAATTGTTTATTGCAGGCCTTCAGCGAGAGGTAGAGCTGTATTTGGTAATTTGGTTCCTTTTGGGAAAATTTGGAGAACAGGTGCCAATGAAAATACTACGATTTCTTTCAGTGATGATGTTCTAATTGATGGTAAAGTTTTGCCAAAAGGAAAATATGCATTATATACAGTTCCTAAAATTGAAAGCTGGGAAATTATTTTTTATTCAACTACAAACAATTGGGGAAATCCTGAAGTATGGAATGAGGCTAATGTTGTGTTGAGAACCACAGTAAAAGAAGATGCCTTAGTAAAACCAGTTGAATCTCTAACTATCGGAATCAGTAGTTTGGATGCTAATTTTGGTTATTTGGATATCGAATGGGAGAATTCTTCTGTTTCAATGAAATTTGAAGTACCTACGCAAAAAAATACAATGGATAATATCGAAAAAGTATTAGCAGGACCTACTTCGGCTGATTATTTTTCGGCAGCACAATATGTTTATCAATCTAATGGTGATAATGCAAAAGCATTGAACTATATTGATAAAGCGATGGATATGAGCACAGAGAAACCATATTGGTACACTCGTTTGAAATCCTTGATTCAAGCGAGATCAAACGATTTTAAAAATGCTATTGAAACAGCAAAACTTTCTCTTGGAGCGGCAGAAGTTGCTAAAAATCAAGATTACGTAAAAATGAATAAAGAAAGCATTGCTGAATGGAGTAAAAAGCTTTAAATCATAGATAAGAAGTAACGGAAATCCCGATTCAACTTGAATCGGGATTTTTTTATGAAAATGATTTTACTTTGAGATCTAACAGGTTTTTCTTCAAGATTACTTCGTCAGTTCGCTATCGTTCGTGTGTAGCAAAGCGGGATCAATGTTTCCTAAATTGCCAATGTTTCTGTTCCTAAAAATTCTAATTAATTCTCTCACGATTATGAAATCACGTTTTCCGCCAATGCCGTTTGTTGTTCTTCGTTTTTGAAGATATTTGTTTGCAAAAAATACGAAATGATTATTGTGAGCAATGCACCAATAAAATTAAGCCACAAATAGCCAAGTTTTTCCTCTCCGCTTGGGTAGATGAAATTAGTAAAATAATAAATGATAAAAATGGCAATTTGACTGATAATAGCACTGTAATAAATTGATTTTCCGCCAATTTTTTTTGTGTAAAAACCAACAAGGAAAATTCCGAGGACGGTACCGTAAAATATGGACCCAATGATGTTTACGAGCTGAATAAGATTTTCAAAAAGGGTCGCGATACAGGCAAATGCAATAGCGATGATTCCCCACATGAGTGTGAAAAGTTTTGAGACTTTTAGATAATGCCTTTCAGTTTTTTCTTCTTTGATATTGCGTTTATAAATATCTATAGCTGTTGTTGAGGCCAATGCATTAAGCCCAGATGCAGTTGAAGACATAGCTGCTGAAATGATTACAGCCAATAGTAAACCAATTAATCCTTTTGGCAGATAATGGAGAATGAAATAGAAAAAGACATAATCCTTATCGTTTGTTTCAGCTTTGCTATCTGCTTTAGAGATAATTTCCCTTGCTTTTGCCCTTAATTCTTTTTCTTTAATTGATAAATCAACTAATTCTTTTCGAAGAGTAGGATTGTCGTAATCTTGATTGAGTTGGTCAATGTATAAAAGATTGACTACTCTTTCGTCTTCGGTCAAATGATTTAATTCTTTTTGTAAATTTTGATATTCGGCTTTGTATTTTGAGTTTTCAACCGTGATTTTATTGTTTGGGTTAAAATTCAGGGGTGTTTCGTTGAATTGGAAAAAGACAAAAACCATCACTCCGGTAAGTAGGATCAAGAATTGCATAGGCACTTTTAAAAAGCCGTTCATGATTAATCCCATTTGGCTTTCCCGAACTGATTTACCGGATAAATAGCGTCCTACTTGTGATTGATCTGTTCCGAAATAAGCTAAAGCAAGGAAGAATCCACCTGTAATTCCGCTCCAAAAAGTATATTTTTCATCTAGGTCAAATGAGAAATTCACAATATTCATTTTTTGATTGGCTCCTGCAATATGTAAAGCGTTATCAAAAGTCATATCATTGGGCAAGTAATCAAAAATGAGGAAAAAAGTAATTACCATACCGGCTAATATGACAAACATTTGCTGTTTTTGAGTGACATTTACAGCTTTTGTCCCACCAGAAAAGGTATAAATGATTACCAAAATACCAATGACAATATTCATATAAGTAAGGTTCCAACCCAATAATGCCGATAAAATAATAGAAGGCGCATAAATTGTAATCCCGGTTCCCAAACCTCTTTGGAACAAAAATAAAATAGCTGCCAAAGAACGGGTTTTTAAGTCAAATCTTTTTTCTAAATATTCATAAGCAGTATAGACTTTGTATTTGTGGTAAATAGGGATAAAAGTGAGACAAATAACAACCATGGCAATGGGCAACCCAAAATAAAATTGAACAAATCCCATTCCGTCGTGATAGGCCTGTCCCGGCGTAGAAAGAAAAGTAATGGCACTGGCTTGTGTGGCCATTACAGAAAGACCTACAGTAAACCAAGGCGTTTCGTTGTTTCCTAAAATATAATCCTCAACGTTTCTACTGCCCCGTGTTTTCCAAGCACCATAGATTACAATAAATAAAAGTGTTACTATCAGTACAATCCAGTCAAATAATTGCATAGGTTAAGAATATAGTTTCATTATTAAATAAAAAACAATTATAAAAAAGGCATTGGCAAGCAAGACCAGGCTGTAGGTTTTTGACCAAATTTTCGGCTTTTTTGATTCCATGTCTTTGTATTAAGGTTTTAATTTTTGATTAGGAATAGTTTCAGAAGATTTCAACGAAATCATATTGGATAACAATTTATAGGCTCCCGGAACACCTTCAGGCAATTCTCTAAAGAGGCTAAGTCCTGTGTAAATATAATTCCCTTTTCCGTAAGGGGCAATCAACAAAGCACCTTCTTTCGCGCTTTCACCTTTATCGTTTGAAGATAGGATAGGAGTGAAGGCTTTGTCAAAATCCTTTGGATAATACAATCCTTGTTCCTGTTTCCAACCTTTGAAATCATCTTGGGTAATTGTGTTTGGATAATTCAACGCAGGATGATTCGGAGCAAGGAAACGAACTTCGGCGTTTTCGTCGGTTACCCTGTCGCTGGAAATTTTCAGTGGATACGGAGCAATATTTGTTGTGACCAAATCACCTGCCGTATTGTATTGTACAATCATTGTTTTTCCGCCTTTTACAAAATCAAACAAAATATTCTGTTTGTTTGCCAATGCCTGAACAGTGTTGTAAGCTCGAATACCCGTCATTACAACGTCGAAAGATTCGAGCTTTTCGGGCGTAATATCTTCCGCTTTTATCAGAGTCACTTTGTAACCCATTTGAGCCAAACTTTTTGGGACTTCATCACCGGCACCCATGATATAAGCGATTTTTTCCTCGTTGGTTTTCAAATCAAATCGAATGCATTTTACTTCCGAAGTTTTTAACACCTGCTGTTTTGTGATATGGTCGTAATTGATGTCGATTTTTTCTTTATCGTAAGTAATACCATCAACCGTTGCAATACTTTTACCAACGGTTTCGCTTATTTGGGCAGGCGGAGTTACCTCAAAATAGAAGGTTTGTTCCATTCCTTTTTTATCCAATTGAAAAGAAATTGATGAAGGAGAAACTTTCCAACTCTTAGGTAAATCGAGCTTTAAATTTCCTTTGATGTCATTTTTCCCAGCTTTTACAGTCACACCAAGATATTTCGATTTTGTATTAGTAAAAAGTAATACTTTGTCCTGAATTGTTGTGGTTACCACCGGAACAATGTCAAGAAAATTATACATTTCGCCTTTTACATCATCGTTATATTTATAAACGACAGTTCTTTCAAATGGAATTTCGATATCATTGATTTTTACATTGAAAACGACTTTGGTTTCGCGAATAATATCCGGAATTCCAATGTTTTGTTGGTCTTTTACCGTGTATAGTCCTACCGTTCCTGGCTCTCTTAGCCAATAAGGTTCGGTATAGTTTATCGATTGTGGCAATTGTAAATCGATAGTTTTGTTTTGTGCTATGTTGTCTCTTAAATCGGTGTTTAGAACCGTATTTTTTTGTTCAGGAAGTGTTGTTACACTAACCAACTGCATAGGAATTGTGCTTCGGTTTATTGCTTCCAAATTAAGTTTTAGTACACTGCCGGGAGTTGCTTCCTGAGAGTTTGAAACAGCTTCCAGATATAAACCGGTACAATCTGCAATGATTTTTTTTATCTCTTCCAATTTTATTTTTTTCCAATGATTTTCCTCTAAGGCTTGAATCATCGCATAAGCTTTAATCAAGTTCGGAATACTGGCAGATGGATTTTTGAAATCGTATTGATTGACAATAGTGGTAATAAGTTCACCTATTGATTTTCCTTCTTTTACACGATTCCAGCTAGTGTCGATTCCTTCAAAAAGTGATGATTTGTCTTTTAGAGGTTCACCTTTTAGAAGTTCCAAATATTCTGTTTCTTCACCTCGGGATCCCGTGCTGCCAAATCCTTGTGATTTATGACTACTGCGGCTCAATGCGGCTATTTCCTGATTTGATTTTCCTAAAGTTGGGTAATAAACACCTGTTTGAATTGCCAACATTTTAGTTTTGTCGGCGGTATCAAATTTTTCTTTACTACCATAAAACCACCATGAAGGGTTAAAAAATACACGTTTGGGCTGCCAAGGCTGTACGTATTGTAATTGCTCCGGAAAAGAAGCAGAATTATTGGCTAAACCAAATCCTTCCACACTTAGCATGGCTGATGATGTGTGATGCCCATGTGTTGTTCCGGGCGAACGATGGTCAAAGCGGTTGATGATGACATCGGGTTGAAATTTTCGGATGGTCCAAACTAAGTCTGCAAGCACTTTTTCTTTGTCCCATATCTGCAAAGTTTCATCCGGATTCTTAGAAAAACCAAAATCGTTTGCTCTTGAAAAAAATTGTTCTCCACCGTCAATCTTACGTGCTTCCAAAAGTTCTTGTGTTCTTATTACGCCAAGTAATTCCCTTAATTGTGGACCAATTAAGTTTTGACCTCCATCTCCTCTGGTTAAAGACAAATAACCTGTTTCGGCATGTATATTATTGGCTAAATATGAAATTAAACGGGTATTTTCATCATCGGGATGTGCTGCAATATAGAGTACGGTTCCCAGAAAATTAAGTTTTTGTATTTGATTGTAAATTTCGGCAGAACTTGGTTTTTGGGGCTTTTGAGCGTATGTTGTCGGGATAGAAAGGATTAATACTAAAAAGAATTTTAAAAAAAGCTTTCGCATATAATATGGTTTTATTTCTAAAAAAAGGCGTACGAATTAGTTCAACTTCAAAAATACTAATTTAATGAAGGGAATATTTAGATGTAATTCCAAAAGTTATGTTAATATTTGTATTTTTTGATTTTAATTTGGAAAAATAATGCTTTTATGATTAATTAATTTGACAGAAAATATTAATATTCTAAATGCTATTATTTAAAATTAGAATGCTAAATTTGAGAAAGCCCGAAAAGTATATTCGTGTCTATTTTAAAACTTACTGTGCTTATAAACTAACCTAACCAACATGAATATGCAATACAAAGAAGATGTCTTGAAAAATGGTTTTGAGCAAATGACTATGCTTCAGCCCGATGATTATGAAGGGGAAGTGACTGCAACTTTAATTCGAAAACGAAATTCGGTTGCTTCTGCAAAAGCTATTTTATGTATTCATGGATTCAATGATTACTTTTACCAACAAATTATTGCCGAAGAGTTTTTGAAGAAAGGCTACCATTTTTACGCTCTTGATTTAAGAAAATACGGCAGGTCTATTTTATCTAATCATTTAGCAAATAATGTTCGGAATTTACAGGAATATTTTGAAGATATTGATCGCGCATTAGCAATAATTAGAGACGAAGGTTGTCAAAAAACGGTTTTGTATGGTCATTCTACCGGAGGGCTAATTATTACGCTGTATGCTGAAAATCGAAAAGGGAAAGAGCTGTTCGATGCTTTAATTTGCAATAGTCCTTTTTATGATTTTAATGTTTCTTCGTTAGAAAAAAAAGCTGGAATTCCTTTGCTTTCTGTTTTTGGAAAAATGGTTCCAAATATTAATTTACCTGTTGGTTTTTCAAAATTTTACGGAAAAAGTCTTCATAAAGATGATTTCGGAGAATGGGATTTTAATTTGAAATGGAAGCCACACGTTGCAACAGCAATCAATGCGGGTTGGATAAATGCTATCCACGAAGGGCATTTGAGAGTTGCCAATGGAATTTCGCTCGATAAGCCAATATTGGTTTTGCATGCAAATAAATCAGTGTATCCTAAGAAATGGAGTGATGAAATGTTTGAAGGTGATGCCATTTTGAATGTAACTGATATTGTCGAAAAAGCGAAACATATAGAATCTCCTCAAAAAGATGTTATTGGTTTTGACCACGCGATACACGATTTGGTCTTATCCAGAAAGCCGACACGAGATTTAGTTTTTGAAACTATATTTAATTGGCTGGATTTATATATGAAAGATTGATTTTTTAAAAAGAAAGAGCACTCTTTTGAAGTGCTCTTTCTTTTGTTTAAAGAAATGGAAGAGATTAATGTTTATGCCCTTTTCCATTATTTCCTTTTCCTCCGTGATTACCGTTATCATGATGACCGTGATCGTGATCGTCATGATCTTCATAACGTACTTGGTATGGGCCTCTCATTTTTTGAGGTTTTCCTTTATACCCTTTGTAGTATTTTACTCTATGCGTCTCATAATATGTATAAGGAGTACGACCATGGTAATCAGTCAAAACTACTTTGTATCCGTGATACAAGTCGTAATCTCTACAATAGGCAGGTAAATATCTGGAACGAATCCATCTACCATCACCGAAATAAATATATTGAGACGCTCTAATGTCATAATACATTTGGATATCTGGTAAGTAGTAGTACTCTACATTATCATATCCAACTGGTCCCCAAACAGGTGGTGTACCTACATGTACATTTACGTTTGGTGTTCCAATGTTTACGTCAACGGCAACTTGAGCTTGCGTTAAGCTCGCCGTCAGTAAAAGAAGTCCTGAAATAATTAATTTGCTAGTTTTCATAAGTATTTAATTTAGAGTTGGGTTTAATTTTTTGAAAAAATAATAAACAACCTTTAGTCGGTAAATTCATTATTATTGTTTGTTGGTCTTTTTATAATTGAAATTCCTTTTTGGAAAAACAAATTATTAGGATAGATGACCATTTCTCCCGAGTGGGATTTTATTGTAACGTGAAATGCACCAATATCTACGATTTCACCTTCTTCGGAAAAGTCTTTGTCATGAATGTGTATGAAGTCCCCGATTTTAAATGGAAACGAAAAAAATAAAATGATGCCAGAAGTAATATTGCTTAAAATTGACCATTGTGCAAACATCGCTACTCCAATCACCGTTGCAACAGACGAAATCGTAAAGAAAATATCATCCGGTTGTACTCCCCAAATTAATATTAAGGTTATAGAAGCCAAAATAGTAATTAGGACATTGATATATTTTATGACCAAATTGGTTCTCTTTTCGATAATTTCGCTGGCGGTTGCATATCGTTTTACTAATTTTGAAACTACTCTCCTGGACAAAACAACAATAAGTAATAATATTATAGTACTGATTTCCTGTTTAAGGTAGTATTCCAAAAACTCCATTTTTTATTTATAAATTTTTAAAATAGTTATACACTTTGTCCGTCGGCATTCCCATGACATTGGCGTAGGACCCCTCAATTTTTGATACTCCTATAAAGCCAATCCATTCCTGGATTCCGTAAGCTCCAGCTTTATCATAAGGTTTGTATTTTTCCAAATAATAAAGAATTGCTTGATCACTTAACGTATTAAACGTCACTTTTGTTGTTTCACAGATTAAATTTGATGTTAAAGTTGTCTTAAAACACACTGAAGTGATGACTTCATGCGTGGAATTTGACAGTGATTTTAAAATTTCAAATGCATCTTGATGATCCTTAGGTTTACCTAAAGCGCAATTTTTGTGCCAAACTATAGTATCGCTAGTGATTAAAATTTCATTTTCTTGTAATTCTCCCTCAAAAGCATCTGCTTTTAATTGTGCGAGGTAATTAGTAATTTCCTCAGCCTTTAATTCTGGTGGAAAAATTTCTTCAATTTCTTTTAAGCGAATTTCAAAATCCAAGTCCAAATCTTTGAAGAATTGTTGTCTTCTAGGGGAACCCGATGCTAATATAAGCTTGTATTTTTTTAGTTTTTCCTTAAGCATGGTGGAGAATATTATAAGTAACAACAGTTATTGAGAACAATCCGAAAAGGATAACCAGCTTCAAAACAGTACTCAAATGTTTGAAATCTTTGCTGTTTTTGGCTTCCGCCATTTTTACCGCAAAGTAAATCAAAGGTGCTACAATAGAGATTAATGCATATAAAGTCGCGATGTACAAATCAAATTCAAAAAAATATTTTTTGATGTAAAAAATTACCATAACCAACGGAATTAAACTCAAAATGAATATTAATTTTGATGTTCTTTTGATTCCAAAGGCAATAGGTAATGTGTTCATTCCTTGATTGTAATCTCCATTTACATCTTCTAAATCTTTAACTATTTCTCGAATAAAATTAATTACAAAAGCGAATAAGGCGTAATCCAACAGAATTGAAAATAATTCGGCCATAACGACTTTGTTTCCAGGATTAATAGCAGGCAAAAGATCAAAAACGCCAATAATAAGAACACTGAAAGCCAATAATAATGCTACTACAAAATTTCCTATAAGTAACATTTGCTTTAAGCTTGTAGCATAAAGATATAAGGTCGCCGATATAATTATAAATATCGCTGCAAAACCTGGCCTTTCAATTACGTTTGATAAATAGAATCCGGCACCAACTCCCAAAACGGTACAGGCAAAATACCAGTTGTATGCATTAGTTTCGGAGATATTTTTGCCTACAACAACCTGATAGGGTTTGTTAATGTTGTCGGTTGCCTGATCAAAAATGTTATTGATAATGTAACCACCAGCGGCAATCATTACCGTTGCAAATACCAATATAAAGTATTGCCAATCATTTAGTGCCAAAGGAATATTTTGATAATTCAAAAAACCATATCTGAATAGCAATTGCATGAGCGCAATCATCAACAGATTTTGGTAACGTATCAGTTTAAGGTATTTCATTGTAGGTTTACGACCGATTTATAGTTTGTTTGTGGTTGAGGATTAAAATCTAAATTTTAAAATTCCTTAATCAAGTTTTCCGTCAAATGATTCCATCCATTTTCCTTGTACTTTCATTACTTGCTCAATTACATCGCGAACAGCTCCTTTGCCACCGTTTTTATGAGAAATGTAGGTTGAAATTCCTTTGATTTCAGGGCTTGCATCTTGTGGGCTGGTTGGTAATCCAACTAATTTCATAACATAATAATCTGGGATATCGTCACCCATATACAATACCTGTTCTGGTTTGATATTGTTAACATCAGTATATTCTTTGAAAGTTTTAACTTTGTCCGGAGTGCCCAAATGAATGTCGGTAATTCCTAAATTACGGAGTCTTACACGTACTCCTTCGTTACTTCCTCCAGAAATGATGCATACATTGTAACCGCTGTCAACAGCGGCTTTCATTGCATAGCCATCTTTGATGTTCATTGTACGAAGCATTTCTCCTTCATTGGTAACAAAAACAGAACCGTCAGTAAGCACACCATCTACGTCAAAAATAAACGTAGTAATATCATTCATTATTTCTTTATAGCTTTTTGCCATGATTTTGTATAGATTGGGTTAATATTTTATAAATCGTAGATTGATTTTCATTGGATAAAAATGATTCATGTGCCTTGATCGTGGAAAGATCATTGCGCTTGGCTGGACCGGTTTGCGCATCTTTTGGTGAAAGCGTCAATAATTTTTCGGCAGTTTCAAGAATCAAAGGTTTTAATATATCGAAGGAAACATGGTTTTCTTGACAAATTTCGTTTCCTAATTGATACAGGTAATTAGTGAAATTGTTAACAAAAACAGCCGCGACATGAAGTGCTTTTCTTTGATGCGAATCTATTGATTGTACATTTTCAGAAATGGAATACGCCACTTTTTCTAATAGTTTATAGTCACTTTCAAACTGTGTCTCTAGGCATAGAGGAATCGTTTTAAAATCTATTGATTTACCTTTAGTGAATGTTTGCAAAGGATAAAAAACACCTTTTCGGTTTTTGTCATCAAGTAAAGATAGGGGAGCGCTTCCGGAGGTGTGAACAACCAATCGATTCTTAAAAGGCAATTGAGAAGAAACACTAGCAATGGCGTCATCGGAAACGGATATGATATACAAATCGGCTTCTGCCAATGCATTCCAATCAGTGATGATTTTTTTGGGATCGAGATTGTCGGTGATGTGTTTTTGAGTTCTTGAAAAAACTTGGATGATTTCCACCGCATCGCTTTTTGCGAAAGCGTCAATCAGGTGTTGTGCAACATTTCCAGAACCAATAATCGTTATTTTAATCATTTTGCAAAATTAACAAAAAAAAGTGAAGAGTTCGTTTCAAAATTTTTATCCATGATGCAACAGAGATAGGCATCATTTATTGTTTTTTGTTTAAAAAAGCTTCCTTAATTTTGGATTAAATTAACAATTATGTCCTAAAACAACTGGACAATTTTGAGTACTTTTGCGACACTTTATTAAAACGAAATCTACTTCTAAATGGATAAAAAAATATTCTCTGTCCTATTTTCTACCCGATTAATGGCAATATTATTCCTGACTTTTGCAATAGCAATGGGAACAGGGACTTTTATCGAAAGTAAATACAATACTGATACAGCTAGGATTTTAGTTTACAATACTTGGTGGTTTGAGGCTATAATGGGTGTTTTTGTGATTAATTTCATTGGAAATATCAAGCGCTATCAGTTGTTCAAAAAAGAAAAATGGGTGACTTTGGTACTTCATTTGTCTTTCATTTTTATCATCGCCGGAGCTTTTATTACCCGATATATCAGTTTTGAGGGAATGATGCCTATTCGCGAAGGCGCAACCGAAAATCAATTTTATTCAGATAAAACATTCCTAACACTTTTTGTTGACGGCGAATATAAAGGAGAGATGAGACGCAGAGTTTTTGAAAAACAGCTGTTGCTGTCTCCGGTTACGGATAATGATTTTAAAATGACAGGCGATTTTGCAGGAACCCCATTTGAAGTGCACTATAAAAATTTTATTATGGGGGCCAAAGAATATGTAAAACCCGATCCAAAGGGAAGTTTGTATTTTAAATTGGTCGAGGCTGGTGCTGGTGGTCGTGAAGAACATTTCCTGAAATCGGGAGAAGTTCAAAACATTCACAATGTTCTTTTTGCTTTGAATAAATTTACTGAGGGCGCAATTAATATCAATACGACCGGAAATAGTTACACTGTTCAAATGCCTTTTGAAGGGAATTTTATGAGAATGGCTGATAAACTTCAAGGAAAAGTGGAGAAAGACATTGTTCAGCCTTTGATGATGCGTTCTTTATATAGTATTGGAGATATTCGTTTTGTTTTTCCGGAGCCTGCCGTTAAGGGAGTAATCGATTATGAAAGCAGTAACAATTTTAAGGAAAAGAATCATGAAGATGCTTTAACTGTTATGCTTTCAGCGAATGGAAAAGAAGAAGTTGTAACTTTAATTGGTTCCAAAGGAAAAGTTGGGGATTCTAAAACGGTTAAAATAGGGGAGCATGAATATACTTTCTTCTACGGAAGCAAAGCTTATATTTTACCTTTCAAGATTAGATTGAATGATTTTATTGCTCAAAAATATCCAGGAACAGAAAAGAGTTATTCTTCATTCGAAAGTCAGGTAACTGTTCAGGATCCTGTAAAACCTTTCGATACCCGCATTTATATGAATCACGTGTTGGATCACGAAGGTTATCGTTTTTTCCAATCTTCATTTGATCCGGACGAAAAAGGAACGGTATTGTCTGTAAATCACGATTTTTGGGGAACGAATATTACTTATTTAGGATATTATTTATTGTTTTTTAGTATGATAGCGCTGCTTTTTACAAAACATTCCCGATTTGGTGATTTGAAAAGAAAATTGGATGTGGTAAAAGAAAAGAAAGCAAAATTATTGACGATTTTGGTTCTGTTATTTAGTTTGAGTGGTTTTGCACAAGAACATAATCACGAACACGATCATTCAACTGAAAAGGGAGCGGAGTCTCACGAAGAAAACACAGGACATGTAAGGATAAAACCTACACAAGCGCAATTGGATTCCGTATTGACGGCTTATACGGTTACACCGGAGCATGCCGCCAAGTTTGGACGATTGATAATTCAGGATGCTGGTGGAAGGATGAAACCAATTAACACCTTTTCATCAGAATTATTAAGAAAAGTGAGTCATTCCGATACTTATAAGGGAATGAATTCTGATCAGGTGTTTTTGTCGATGACACAAAGTGCGCAATTGTGGATTGAGATTCCTTTGATTTATATAAAACCCGGAAACGATAGTATCCGCAAGATTATTGGGATTGATCCAAAAGATAAATTTGCTCCGTTTATTGCTTTTTTCGACGAAAAAGGAAATTATAAATTATCGCCTTATTTGGATGACGCGTACAAAGCCGGAAATCCAAATCAGTTTGAAAAAGATTTCGTAGAAACGGATAAGAAAGTAAATTTGATGGAATCGGCCTTGAGCGGAAGTATTTTGAAAATTTTCCCAATTCCGAATGATCCTGGAAACAAATGGATCTCCTATCTGGAATTGGAACATGCTGGTATGAAAGGGATGGATTCGACTTATACCAAAAGTATTTTACCGCTTTATTTTGGAACACTAAGTCACGCTATTGAATCGAAAAATTATAAAACTGCTGATCAATTATTGGAAAGCATCGATGGTTTTCAAAAGAAATTTGGTAGCAAAGTCAGACCAAGTGAGGAAAAAATTGATCTTGAAATTGCATATAATAAATATGATTTGCTCCAAAAATTACCTTATGCATATTTATTGGCAGCAGTCTTGATGTTGATCTTTACTATCATTAAAATTTTTAAAGAATCTAAAGTTTTGAATGTTCTGATTAATTCAATGCACATTTTTATAGCTATTCTTTTTGTGTTGCATACCATTACATTATGTGCCCGCTGGTATATTTCGGGGCACGCGCCTTGGAGTAATGCTTATGAAGCGATTGTTTATGTAGCTTGGGCGACCATGTTCTTTGGATTGGCGTTTGATATCAAATCAAAATTAACAGTAGCTTCGGCAGCTTTTGTAACAGCAATGATTTTAACAGCAGCCTACGCAAACTGGATTGATCCTGAAATCGCCAATTTACAGCCCGTTCTTAATTCCTATTGGTTAATGATTCACGTAGCAGTTATTGTGGCTAGTTATGGTCCATTTGCTTTAGGAATGATATTAGGTTTTGTGTCACTTGTTTTAATCTTTTGTACCAACGAAAAGAATAGGGATAAAATGGATTTGAACATCAAAGAAATAACGTATATCAACGAGATGGCTTTGACAATCGGATTAATTATGTTAACCATCGGGAACTTTCTTGGCGGGCAATGGGCCAATGAAAGTTGGGGGCGTTACTGGGGATGGGATCCTAAGGAGACCTGGGCATTAATCAGTATTATGGTTTATGCTTTTGTAATTCACGCCCGATTTGTACCATCGTTAAGAGGAACATGGACGTTTAACTTGATGAGTATGTTTGGTTTTGTATCCATCTTGTTTACTTATTATGGGGTGAATTTCCATTTGGTAGGATTGCATTCGTATGCTAGTGGTGAAGCACATTCTTTGAGTTGGATATATTATTCATTGGGAACAATTTCATTGATTGGAGCTGTAACGTATCCTAAATATAGAAAATATTATAAGAAGTAATTTTAGATAAAATACATTTAAGTGAGCCCTGACATGAAAGTTGAGGCTCATTTTTTTTAGAATAAATTTTAATTTTTTTTAATAATAAATCTGATTTTCAGTTAAATAAAATGTAATTTTGTATCGTAATATGCTAGTAATCAACTCTTGGCATGGTGTTTGGGTAGTAGTTGTTTATAGATGATTTTATTACTCCAAATATATTGTAGATTAGGTTGGTAGGTTGGTTTACACACATATTTATAAAATTATCAATTACAGTTAGTTTGAAAGATGCTCCAAATGGGGCATCTTTTTTTGTTCAAATCACATGTGAATTTTTTGAATTTGCTTTTTTGAGGTAGTGCAAAATTTTTAGTTCTGGAGTAACAGCTATAGCAAAATGATTGTTTTAAATAGCAGCAAATTTAAAAAGTAGCTTAAGTTTTACTTTTAAATAAAAAATATTCTTTTAGGTGATAAAATTCATCATTTTATGGCTTTTGGCATTGTCTTTGATATTTCTTATATGATTTTATTAGGTTATGCAAACATATAATTTAGTAGGTTTGGTTTAGGAAAATTTGTTTGCATAGGGGGGCCTAATATCAATCAGTTATTATTTAGTTAGAAGGTGTCTCTTACGGGACACCTTTTTTATTTAAGGAAGGTGTTTCTAAGGTTGTTATTATTTTGGTTTTGGTATGCTATTTGAAAAGTCTACGGTAGATAATTTAATTAGGTTTAATAAATCTAAGTTTTATTGGTTAAACTATTAGTTTAGTAAAAGCGGCGTATTTATAAAAAGATTATCGATTAGATTAGTTGGAAAGATGTTCCTTCGGGAGCATCTTTTTTTTAGGTATTATTAAGTATTGATTAATTAAGATAAAACTTATTTATGTGTATTTTAAAAGTGTTTTATCGATATAATTCGTATATAAACTGTTTTTGGCACGATGTTTGAAAGTTATATAAAAGGTTGGTTTATTTAGATTTTGTATATTTTTGATTAGGTCTCAAAAGTTGATTTACATAGGAAAGTCTAAAGAATGTTGGTTATATTTAGTTAGTTAAAAATGCTCCATTTCGGAGCATTTTTTTGTTCTTTTTTGAGATCAATATTTTATTACTGATAAAAGACTCCTTTCGTTTTAACTCATGTTTAACCCAAATAAATTTTAAAACATACACTATTTGTTCTAATTTTATAAAAAAATAAAAACTTATGAAAAAAATAGTATTAGCGATTAGCGCAGTATTTCTTTTTAGCATCCAAATTCAAGCACAAGTGAAACAAACGATTTATCAATTTAAAGTAGAAGATTTATATGGTAAGACTTTTGATTTCGCTACTCTAAAAGGCAAAAAAGTAATGATTGTCAATACCGCTTCAAAATGTGGATTGACTCCACAATATAAAGATTTGGAAGCTTTGTATAAAGAATATTCATCCAAAGGATTTGTGATTGTAGGTTTTCCTGCCAATAATTTTGCTTCACAAGAACCAGGAACTAATGAAGAAATTGCTACTTTCTGTAAATTGAATTATGGAGTTACCTTCCCGATGATGGATAAAGTTTCGGTAAAAGGAGATGATATGTGTGCTGTTTATCAGTTTTTGACACAAAAATCTAAAAATGGTCTTGAAGATTCTGAAGTAAAATGGAATTTCCAAAAATACCTTATCAATGAAAAAGGCGAATTGGTAAAAGTAATTTCACCAAAAACATTACCAACAGATCCGGAAGTAGTGAATTGGATTAAAGGGTAGTGATCCGTTATCAGTATTGAGTATTCAGTTATAAAATAGGAAAGAGTTTGCATGGCAAACTCTTTTTTTATGGGTTTATGTTTTCCTGTATCCTGAACTTATTCCTTTGTAATAATTTCTTTCACTGTTGCTTCGTAATTTCGAATGCTTTTAGTCTTTTTGATGTTTTTATAGGTTTTATGCGGATTTGAAAATATAACCGAAAAGTATTCCCATAAATGATGCATTTTTAAAAGAATGTGTGCTTGTCCTGATAATGATTCACTGTAACCTTCATAAAGTGTATCGTGGAATGCGTTGAATAATTCCATTTTGTTTTTAGGATATTCCAAAGAGTCATTTTTTATCATGCTTGGTAAAAAAGGATCTGAAATCAGACCTCTGCCAATCATCCAGTGATCTATCGATGGAAAGCGCTGTTGCATTTTACGGAAACCGGAGACAGTTGTAATATCTCCGTTATAATATAATTTGTGTTTGGTATTGTCAATACATTGCTGAAAAGCATCCAGATGAACACCACCTTTGTATAGTTGCTTTCCAATTCGTGCATGTATGGCAATGTTTTTTAAGGGATAAGTGTCCAAAATAGGTAAGACATCCAGAATTTCTTCAGTTGTGTCATATCCCAAGCGCATTTTCATAGATACAATAATGTCAGTTTCCGAGTGTGCTCGGTCCAAAATATGATTGATTCTTTCAGTATTGCTGATAAGTCCGGAACCCATACCGGATTTTGTAACCATAGGATAGGGACAGCCTAAATTCCAGTTCAGTTCTTTATACCCCAGTTGGCGCACATATTTAGCAACGAATAAGAATTCTTCTGCATCATTGGTGATGACTTGAGGAATAACTTCAAGGTCAAGATTGTTTTCAGGAAGTAAATCTCTTTCGTAGGATGATTTTATTACCAATTTTCCGTTCAAGCGAATGTATGGGGAATAATAAGTGTCAATTCCGCCAAAATATTTGTTGATGGCATTTCGAAAACGAAAATCGGTAAAACCCTGTAAGGGTGAAGAAAGCAGTGTAAAGCTCATAAATATTCTTAAAAGTGCAAAGATATGTCTTTATGGCTTATGCGTGGTCGGAATTATTTATTCCAAAATCAACTGCATAAAAACGGAATGCAACCAGCGGTCAAACTTGTAGGCTGAGTCTTTAATGATTCCAACGGTTTTGAAACCAAATTTTTCATGAAAATCAACACTGCTTTGATTTTCGGCATCAATTACGGCGATCATAGTATGCAAATTTTGCTTTTTAGCCAATTGGATTAATTCAAACAATAACAATTTTCCAATTCCTTGACCGTGAAAATCATTATCGACATAAACGGAGTGTTCGACGGTGTATTTATAAGCTTCGCGAAAACGGAATTCGCCATACATCCCAAAGCCGGCTACTTTACCATCCGCTTCGGCAACAATTACAGGGAAGTTTTTCTTGATTTTGTCTTCCAATAATGCTCTTTGCTGTTCATAACTTCGAATGTTATAATCGTATATGGCTGTTGAGTTTAGGATATTGTAATTGATAATATCCAATATCGCTTGAGTATCCCCGGTTTGATAAGGTCTTAATTTAATTTTCATTTCTAAATTTATTTCTTATCAAAAATAGGAAAAAGTTGTTCGATTTGAAGGAATTAGATAGTCAAGTTTGTAACTTTGCTCTTTAGTTTAAAGCGTTAGAAAAACTTCAAACTTTTAATCTCTAATTTCTAATTTCAAAAATGGTTTATCCCAAAATACCTTTAGCCCAAAGCCTACTTCAAATTTTTTTAGCCAAAGGAATCACAAACATCATAATATCTCCCGGATCAAGAAACGCGCCACTTACGATTGGTTTTGCCAGTAATCCCGCTTTTAACTGTTACAGTATTGCCGATGAGCGCTCCGCAGCTTTTTTTGCTTTAGGAATTGCGCAGCAAACCAGAAAACCCACAGTGGTTGTTTGTACTTCGGGTTCGGCATTGTTGAATTATTACCCTGCTTTTTCGGAGGCATTCTATAGCCAGATTCCGTTGATTGTCGTTTCGGCAGACAGACCGCAAAACAAAATTGATATTGGTGACGGACAAACTATTCGTCAACAGAATGTATTTTCCAATCATTCCTTGTATAATGCCAATTTGCTTGAAGCGGCATCAGAGGAAAATGACCGAAAGATAAACGAAGCTATCAATACGGCTATTGCCAAAAAAGGCCCAGTTCATATCAACGCACCATTTGAAGAGCCTTTGTATGAAACGGTTTCGGAGTTGAGTGTTAATAGCGCCATTATCGCTTCCGCAAAAGTAAATCGCACAATTGACATCAATGATTTACAGAAATCTGTTCCTCTTTGGGACAAAGCTACTCGAAAACTGATTTTAATTGGAGTAAACGAACCTAATTCAATTGCTGAAGATGTGATTAAGGCTTTCGCCAATGATGAATCGGTGGTGGTGATGACCGAGAATACCTCGAATGTTAGTCACGAAAGTTTTATAAGTAATATCGATACCATTATTACGCCGTTTACAAATGAAGATTTTGAAAAGTTCCGTCCCGAAATTTTGGTGACTTTTGGAGGAATGGTCGTTTCTAAACGAATAAAAGCCTATTTCAGAAAATACAAACCAGACCACCATTGGCATGTGGATACCTTAAGGGCTTATGATACTTTTGGCTGTCTGTCGGAACATTTCGAGGTGGAACCCAATACGTTTTTTGAGGCCTTTTTGCCATTGACTTCGAAGGTTGAAAGTGATTATTTCTCACAGCTAAATGCTATTAAAGAGTTACGAAAAGAAAAGCATGATATCTATTTGACAAAGATCCCTTTTACAGATTTCAAAGTTTTTGAAAAAGTGATTAGTGGCATGCCAAAAAACAGTCAATTGCAGATAAGTAATAGTTCAGCGATTCGTTATGCGCAATTGATCCCGATCGATCCTTCAATTGAAGTTTATTGCAACAGAGGAACTAGCGGAATTGACGGTAGTACTTCAACAGCAATTGGTGCAGCAGTTGCCAATACTAAACCAACAGTTTTCATAACCGGAGATATTGGATTCTTATACGATAGTAACGCACTTTGGAACAACTATATTCCGAAAAACTTCAAAATCATTTTGATTAATAATGGTGGAGGAGGGATTTTCAGAATTTTACCGGGGCATTCGGAAACTCCTGTTTTCAATACCTATTTTGAAACGTCACATAATTTAACTGCAGAACATTTGTCCAAAATGTTTGGGTTGGATTATTTGACAGCCAATGATGAACCGAGCTTGTCCAAAGGATTGGAATTGTTATATGCACAAAATGATAAACCGGTTATTTTAGAAGTTTTTACACCAACAACAGAAAATAATGCAGTTTTATTGCAGTATTTTAGAGAGCTGGTTTAGACTTTTTTATTTAAAAGATAAATGAGCATATTTGTTCAATGAAAATAAATTTTCCTTTAAGTAGTAAAATTTCACGAAAAAATAATGAATAAAAATCGCACACTTTAATAATAAATTACTAAATTTGAGGTAGTTATAAATTGTTTGTATAAACCTTTAAATATGTTTTTATGAGTGCAAAAGATGTATTAATTGTAAAGTACGCAGCCGATTTGAAAGAAAAATGCGGGATCATACCAGACATGGATTTATTGACCAAAGTGACAATTGGCTGTGGTCCGTCCATATATAATCCTGACTCTTCTATTATAGCGGGAACACAGCAATCCGAAATTGCGACAGTTAAAAATAATTTTCTAATTAAGAAATTAGGCTTGAAAGATGGCCCCGAACTTCTTAAGGGAATTGATTCTGTATTGGAAAAATATGGAAGAGCAAACAAAAGTAAATACAGAGCAGTAGTTTATTATTTATTGGCTCTGCATTTTGGAAGAGAAAGTGTTTTTAGTTAAAGTTAATTTAAGTTATTTGGAAAGCGTCTTTAATAGGCGCTTTTTTATTGGAAATGTTTTTTATAAATCCATTTTCAAAGTTTGTACCTTTGCACTTAAATTTAGTTGGAATTACAACTTAGAATAAAATCAAAATGATTGAAATAGGAAAATATAACACGTTAACAATATTGCGTGATACCAAAGTGGGTTTGTTTTTGGGTGACCCAGAAAAAGATCCTGAAGGGAAATACGATGTGCTTTTGCCTAATAAATATGTGCCTAATGAATTTGAAATAGGTGAAGAGCTAGTGGTTTTTGTGTATTTGGATCACGAAGAGCGTCCGGTAGCAACAACTTTGGAACCTTATATATTACTGAATGAATTTGCGCTTTTGCGAGTGAATTATATCAATCAAATTGGTGCTTTCATGGATTGGGGGATGGAAAAGGATATTTTAGTACCGTTTAAGGAACAGGCTCGCCCTATGGAAAAAGGAAAACGATATTTGGTCTATCTTTATATGGATAAAAAAACCAATCGTTTGGTTGCATCCAGTAAATTGAACCAATTTTTGAAAAATGACGATCTTACCGTTGAAAAAGGAGAAGAAGTAGATTTGATAGTTTCTCATATTACCGATTTGGGAATTAATGTAATTATCAACGAAAAGCACAAAGGATTGCTGTACAAAGATGAAGTTTATGATGATTCGATTCGCACAGGAGATCGTATGAGAGGATACATCAAAAATATCAGACCTGATCACAAGATTGATGTGGCATTGCAAATTCAAGGTTATCAAGGAGTAGAACCGAATGCTGAAAAAATCATGGATGAATTGCGGGCAAGCAGAGGCTTTTTACGCTTAAATGACAATTCACATCCAGAAGACATCAAAACGGTTTTGAAAATGAGTAAGAAAACCTTTAAAAAAGCAATTGGTGCTTTGTATAAGGAAAAGTTGATCGAGATAAAAGAAGACGGAATTTATCTGGTTAAGGAATAAAAAAAAGGCTAATCATCTGATTAGCCTTTTTCTCTTACTTTTGTTTGTACCCTATAGATATAAACAAAAATAAAATTTTCTTGCATTTTCAAAAGTATATTTAAGCACTTTTACTATTGTATTGGTAATACCTGTAACCTCTAAGTGTAAAAATTACTTTGTAAAATGGATTGTCTTATAAATCAAATACTCTCTTTTCGATAGTAAAATCTAAATCTCGCAATAAAACCATTGGTTGACTATACATTTAAAGTTTATTTTCCTTGAACAATTTGTTTTTGATTTTAAAAACTTGTTGGATTATAAATCTTTTATTTAACCTTTTGGTGCTACTATTTTATCAATTACCACTTTAGCTAATACTTCATTTAAATGCTTGTATTTTATGGTCTTTGAAATATATACATAATTTAAAACCAAAAAAATAGAAGCGACAATAATTTCAAATTCACTCAAAAAAATCGTTTTTTAGGTTTGTAAATCAGTGAATAACTCTATGCTAACCTGAATTAATAACTAACGTTGTTTTACTTTAGAATAACGATTAGCATGAGATAAAAGTAATAATTATTTTTTTTCATGAATGTTAAAATCTAGATTTTTTTTAAATTTTAACGCTTCTGATTCATTTGAATTTTTATTGAAAGTATTGGTTTAATAAAATGATTTTCAGTTTATTAAAAAATCTTACGACTTAAAATTGTACATTAAGATTCAATCCCCAAATCGCTTTGTTAGTACCGCTGCTAAACCCAACAGGACTTACATTTGATTGTACTTTAACTTTCTGCTGGTATCCTAGACCATCCAAAAGTGTATTGAAAGGATCCATTAAAACGAGGGAAGTGTAACCAAGGAATCTTGATTTCAATACTCTTTTATCATGTCTCAAAATACTTTTTTTGCAATAGAAAAATCCTTCTCCTATGGCAGAACCAACTACAGGTGTAATTATTAAATCCTGTTTTGAAGGGATTTCAGCAAATGCTTCAATTCCATATTCCCAAAAGCAGGTAGACATAAAGGCCGAGTACAAAAAGGATTCAAACCAAGTAAAACCGCTACTTCTGGCAGTCATATAATAAATTCCTCCAGCGTAAGGATGGGTAACCCAGTTTAAAACCCAGTCATCATGGTCCCAAACCGGACCAGCTTTTACATTTTGCTTCCATTTATATGTAATTCCATTTTCTTTCATGGCTTCTTTGTCCCAATTGGTCACGCTTTCAGGCATGGCATACAATATCCCAAACGAAATAACGGCAGCTCCAAAATACATTGCAGTATCATAACCTAATCTTGTGTAGTCTCTTTTGATTGGCGGATAGTTAATTGCGTTTTGTTGTACGACTGTGCTATCAGCTAAAATAAGCATGTTGTACGGATTAACATTCTCTGGAGTGTCAGAGTAGGCAAGTGTGTTTTCGGAAGGAGGAGTTTGATTGAGATTATGAAAGTTTACTGGTTGTAGTGTTTGTTGGGCAAAAACTGTATTGGCAGACAATAAAATTACAATGGCGTATAAAATGTTTTTTAAAGAATTCATTTTTTGGTTTAGAATATAGTTGAGTTAGGCTTTTTGTTGTTGAATTCCAAGCTTTTTTATATTGGTATTCTTCTCTCAAAAGCGGCGCAAATATAATTAATTTAAAATAATTGGGTAAGGTATTCCTTTATATCTTAAATTTAAATTTTGTTCGAATGCTGATTTGGAGGGTATTCTCTAAAAAGGTGAGGCAAGGTCAAATTAAAAAGCTCAAACAATCCTAAGACAGTTTGAGCTTTTGTTTTTCTCAGAATTTTGTGTTTTTATAGATTGATAGATCTATAATTTTTTTACTTTTTAGTTATTCAATTTTATAAAGCCTCCATCAATAGGGTAATCGCAACCAGTAATAAAGCCAGCTTCATCACTACAAAGGAATAAAGCCAAAGCAGCTACTTCTTCCGGTTTTGCCATACGGCCTATTGGTTGTGATTTTGATAGTTTTTCAAACATTTCATCTTCTTTACCAGGGTAATTTTTGGAGATAAAACCATCCACAAAAGGAGTGTGAACCCTTGCCGGAGAAATTGAGTTACAACGGATGTTTTCGTTGATGTAATCTTTGGCTACAGACAAAGTCATTGACATTACTGCTCCTTTTGCAGTAGAATAAGCAAATCGATCAGGAATTCCAACCCATGATGCAATTGATGCCATGTTAAGGATAACTCCTCCACCTGAAGTTCTTAGTTGTGGTATGGCCGCATACAAACAATTGTAAACACCTTTTACATTTACGCTCATAATACGGTCAAAGTCGGCTTCGGGCGTAGTATCTACTTTACCAACGTGAGCAATACCTGCATTGTTAACCAAAATATCAAAAGCTCCGATTTTTTCAAATGTCGCGGTTACCTCTTGCTGATTGGCAACATTGCATGCATGTGAAACTACTTTTCCTCCTAAAGCAGTGATTTCTTCTACCGCAGTTTGAGCACTTTCTTTAGTCAGTTCAACGATATGTACTTCGGCTCCTTGTTTAGCGAATAAAACAGAAATAGCTTTTCCTATTCCGCTACCACCACCTGTAATTACTGTTTTTTTGTCTTTTAATGAAAACATGGTTTTTATTTTTTATTATAGATATATTAATTAAGTCAATTTAGGCTTGATTTGTTTTATGACCGTTAAAGGCGAATAAAAGGATTACTGAAAAACAAACTAATGGAACAACGTAACCGTTTTGGATATTTCCGGTAGCATCTGAAATTAATCCTAGAACAGGAGGTAATAATGCTCCTCCAACGATTGACATTACAATAAGAGAAGAACCTATTTTTGTATTATGCCCAAGTCCGTCGATTCCCATGGAGAAAATTGTAGGGAACATGATGCTCATAAAAAATGCAATTGCAATCAAAGTGTATACTACAACCATTCCTGTACCAACGATGGCCAAAAGTGATAGCAAAATATTGATTATTGCATAGATGATCAATAGTTTTCTTGGTTGTATGTATTGCATGAAGAATGTGCCTGCAAAACGGCCTAGCATAAAGGTTAAACCAAAAGCACCTAAGAATTTTGCTGCTGAATCTTCAGTAAGACCGGCTGAAGTAGTTGCCATTTTTATGAAAAAACTAGCCACACAAACTTGCGCTCCCACATAAAAAAACTGTGCCAAAATTCCCCATCGTAAACGCATCGATTTCAAAGCTCCGGCAAAACTTCCTGCTTCATGTCCTTCGGCGTCTTCTTTGTCTTCATTTGTGATATCAGGCATGTGGGTGAAATAAAATATAACTGCTACTGTCAAAATGATTAATCCTAAAATCAAATAAGGCATTTTTACACTCGCTGCTTCTTCCAAAATATGAGCGTGCATTTCAGAAGGAGTCAGAGCATCCAATTGTTCTTTAGTCAAACTTTTTCCGGATAAAATCATTGGTCCGATAAAGGCTGGAGCAACATAAGCGGCAAGTCCGTTGAAAGATTGTGAAAAGTTCAATCTTTTGGTTGCCGTTTCAGCAGGTCCTAAGATCGTAACATAAGGATTGGCGGCGGTTTCCAAAAAGGTAAGTCCGCAAGCAATCACAAACAAAGCCCCAAGAAAATAAATATATTGCAATGAATTAGCGGCCGGAACAAAAAGAATACATCCCATTCCAAAAAGAAGTAATCCTAATATAATCCCCGATTTATAACCATATTTTCGCATGATGTAACCCGCAGGTAAAGCCATGACGAAATAAGCAATGAAAACGGAAGAGTCTATAAGTGAGGATTGTAAATCCGAAAGATTAAATGCTTTTCTTAAGTGAGGAATAAGTATCGGATCCAAATTGTGAACAAATCCCCAGAAAAAAAATAAGCTGGTTACTAATATAAAGGGGAATAACCATTTTTTATTTTCGTTTGAGTTCCCATTCTTTGGGGTTCCGGATTGAGGTGCTAATGCCATGCAAATTGCTTTTAAGTTAGTATAGTTTTAGGATTTGAAAGATATAATTACTAAAGTCTGTTTGTTAATTCAATATTATCATAGTTTAGTTATTAATTATCTTTTTGAATTGAATCAATTAGAAACAAAAAATCAAAATAATGCACTTTCTGCGGATTTTATTATGATATTTATCAGAAAATAAAAGCTATTTGATAAAAAAATATTAGCCCTAAAAAAATTAGTTTTCAGTTTTTTTACGGTATTCTTTTGGCGTAGTCCCTGTCAGTTTTTTGAAAAGCTTGTTGAAATTAGAAGCGGTTTTGTAACCACACTCGTATGCGATTTCAGACATTCCCATATCGGTTTCTATTAAAAATTTACATGCGTTGGCAACCCTAATTTCATTGAGATATTCCACAAAATGTTTTTGGGTTTTCGCTTTAAACATTCTGCAAAAAGAAGTTGGGGTTAAATTTGCGATCTGGGAAATTTCATCTAATGAAATGTCTTGTTTGAAATTGTTTTTTACATAATCAAAAACATCAGATATGCGATCATTTTTGGTTTGTTCATTTACAGGCAAATAAGCTTCATTATTTACAAATGAAATGTCCTCACTTTCAGAAAGAATTGACAGGATTTCAAAAAGACCAATAATGATTTCGAAGTTTTTTTTGTTGACTAACTTTTCCAGTTTTTTTGCAACCAATTCGTTTGTTTTTCCCGAAATCGAAAGTCCTCTTACGGCCTTGTTGAAAAGGTTGTTTATTTTTTGCGTTTCTTTTAATTCATAAAAAATAGGTCCAAAAATATCTTTGTTAAAATAAACTACGATAGCTTGGGCTTTTAATGTATTGATGCCTTTGTAATAAATTTCGTCATTCAGCCATACATGGGGAATGTCCGAACCAAGAAAAACCATATCGCCGGAAACAAACTGCTCAACAGAATTTCCCACGATTCTTTTTCCGTAACTTTCTTTGATATAAACTAATTCGAGTTCGGGGTGTGAATGAAAAGGAGATTGAAAAAAAGATTCCTCACGGGAAATAACTGAAATGTAGCTATTCAGGTAGGATGTTATTTTGGTTTTTTCAATTTTCATTTTTCTATTTTTTGCCGTAAAGATAAGTAATAATTAAACTAAGGTAATATTGAGGTAATAAATATGGTTTAGTACCAGTATATTTAGAAAATAAAATGCTAAAAATATAATGTCCTACTAATAAGTTTTAGGAATTATAAGCAGTAAACAAAAAAAATCAAAAATATGAGGAAAACGATTTTATTGGCGGTACTGTTATTTTCTATGTTGTCGCGAGCACAGCAAACAATTAACATTATCCCTCAACCAGTTAGTTTAGAAATGAAGCAGGGAAGTTTTGTCATCAATGATAAAACAGCTATCAAAATTTCTAAAAAAGATAAAGAAACAGAACGAGTAGTTCACTTTTTTACAGAATATGTAAAAAGGGTTTCAGGCTTTGATTTAAAAGCAAGTAACAAAGGAAATAAAATTATTTTTCAAATTGAAAAAATCGAGAATATAGGAGATGAGGGATATTTGATTTCGGTAAATTCAAATGAGATTTCAGTTAAAGCTAATACTTCTAAAGGGCTGTTTTATGGCGTTCAGTCATTGTTACAAACTTTGCCTTTTACACGAACCAACGATTTGGTTCAAATTCCAAGTATGGAAATTAAAGATTATCCACGTTTTCAGTGGAGAGGTTTGATGCTTGACGTCAGCCGACATTTTTTTGCCCCCGAATTGGTAAAAGAATTTATCGATTTGTTGGCAACTTATAAAATGAATGTTTTTCATTGGCATTTAGTTGACGGAGCCGGATGGCGCTTAGAAATCAAAAAATATCCTAAACTTACTCAGCAAGCCGCTTGGCGTGTAGATGATACCGCAAAACCTTGGAACTGGGCAGAGGTAACATTCAATGCAGACAGAAGTAAATCGACTTACGGAGGTTATTATACCCAAGAGCAGGCAAAAGAGATTGTTGCTTACGCCAAAGAAAGAAATATTACCGTTGTTCCAGAAATTGAAATGCCAGGACATTCAGAAGCTGCAATGGCTGCATATCCTGAACTTTCTTGTAATTCTAAACTTAATTTCGGAACGAATGGGAATTTCTTTGCCAGTAAAGGCGAAAGCAATTATTGTGCTGGAAATGATCAGGCATTTGCGTTTTTGGAAGATGTACTTACTGAGGTGATGGCTATTTTTCCTTCCCAATATATTCATGTGGGAGGTGATGAAGTTGATAAAACAAGTTGGAAAAACTGCCCTAAATGTCAAGCCAGAATGAAAGCAGAGCAATTGAAAGACGAAAAAGAATTGCAGAGTTATTTCATCCGTAGAATCGAAAAGTTTTTGGTTTCCAAAAATCGAAAAATGATTGGCTGGGACGAAATTTTAGAAGGCGGTTTAGCTCCTGAAGCAACTGTTATGAGTTGGCAGGGTGAAGCGGGCGGAATTGAAGCTGCCAAGATGAGACACGACGTGATCATGACTCCTGGTTCTCCATGTTATTTTGACCATTATCAAGGCGATCCTGAAACAGAACCTGCAGCAATTGGTGGATTCAATACTTTGAAAAGAGTGTACAGTTATGAACCGATTCCGTCAGAACTAACCCAAGAGGAAGGCAAACGTGTTTTGGGTTCTCAGGCTAATTTATGGACAGAATATATACCAACTGCAGAACAGGCTGAATATATGATTCTTCCGCGTATGCAAGCTCTGGCGGAAGTATTGTGGTCTCCGAAGGAGAGGCGTAATTGGGAAGATTTTAATAAACGATTGCAACCTCACTTAGTTGGTTTTGACCAAAAAGGGCTTCATTATTCCAAAGGAAATTTTAAAGTGGATATCAAACCGATAGTGGATAATGGCAAACTTTCTATTGCGCTCGAAACTGAAAATACAGATGGTGTCATTTATTATACAACCGATGGGAGTATCCCTACTACCGGAAGTACTAAATTTGAAAAGCCATTTGCAGTTAATTCATTTATGACGGTAAAGGCTATTATGGTGTTGAATAGCAAAGTAATGAATACAAAACCTGTCGAACAATCTTTTACTTTCAATAAGGCTACAGGGAAGAACGTAAGTTATACAAATGCTTTCAGCAAATATTATCCTGCCAATGGTGCAAATACATTAACGGATGGTATTAAAGGGACTAAAAATATAGGTAAGCAATGGCATGCATTCAACGGAAATGATTTAGTTGCTACAATAGATTTAGGAGCAATCACTAATGTAAATACTATTACTTTGGGCTGTATCCAAAATTATGGACAATGGGTGTTTTTACCACAATGGGTAAAATTTGAAGTTTCGAGTGATGGAATTAATTTTAAAGAAGTAAAGACTATAACAAATTCGGTTCCAGCTTCAGAAAAAGAGTTGGTGATTAAAGATTTTGAGGCTAAATTTTCGGAAGAAAAAGCGAAAATTGTTCGTGTTACAGCCAAGAATCTTGGGCAATGTCCTCTAGGCCATCCGGGCGAAAATCAATCGGCTTGGTTGTTTGTTGATGAAATTACGGTGAATTAAAAAAATAAAGTGTAAAGATGAAAAAAGGAATATTTATTATCGCGTTATTGTTTACAGTTCAAATGTTTTCGCAGGCTATCTACGAAGACGAACGTTATGTGCCTGAAACAGATCCTTTGGTTCTGAAAAATCTAGAGCAATGGCAAGGGAAAAAGTTTGGATTATTGATGCACTGGGGAACTTACAGTCAATGGGGAATTGTTGAATCTTGGTCAATTTGCCCGGAAGATTATGGATGGTGTGAGCGCAAAAAAGGAAGTAATCCAGCCAACTATACACAATATGTAAAAGAGTATGAAGGTTTGAAAAAAACATTTAATCCAACAAAATTCGACCCTTCAAAATGGGCCAAAGCAGCTAAAGCAGCCGGAATGAAATACATGGTTTTTACCACAAAACACCATGATGGGTTTACAATGTTTGATTCAAAATATACTGATTATAAAGTAACCGACAAAGATTGTGCTTTTAGTACAAATCCAAAAGCCGATATTTTGAAGGAAGTTTTTAATGCTTTTAGAAATGAAAATATTTCAACGGGAGCTTATTTTTCTAAACCTGATTGGCATTGCGAAAACTATTGGGATCCTTATTTTCCTCCTTTTGACAGAAACGTAAATTACGATCCAAAGCTTTACCCTGAAAAATGGCAAAAATATGTTGATTTCACGCACAACCAAATTTTAGAAATTTTGACCAATTATGGTAAAGTTGATATTTTATGGTTAGATGGCGGATGGGTTAAAAAAAGAGATTTGCAGAACATCAAAGAAAACTATGCTGAAAAATTTGCTGAAAATGAATCGAAAGATGGTTTTATCAAACATAGAGTAGTGGATCAAGATGTAAAAATGGACGAATTGGTTGCAAAAGCACGTCAGAAACAACCGGGATTGATCGTTGTGGACAGAGCAGTTCACGGTAAAAATCAAAATTATTTAACCCCTGAAAACAGAGTTCCTGAAAAGACGTTGCCTTATCCTTGGGAATCTTGTATTACTTCAGGAGGTGGTTGGTCTTATACTCCAGACGCGAAATACATGACAGGAAGACAAGGAATTCATATGTTGATTGATGTAGTTGCCAAAGGCGGGAACTTATTGTTGAACATTGCTCCAAGCCCGGAGGGTGAATGGCAGCAAGGTGCTTATGATTTATTGGCAGCATATGCCGATTGGATGAAGGTAAACAGCATCGCAATTTACGACACAAAACCAATTGTGCCTTATAAGGAAAACAACATTTGCATGACGCAAAATAAAATGGGTAACGTTTTCTTGTTTTATTTGGCAAAAGATGGAGAAGATAAGATTCCCGCAGAAGTCACAGTAAAATCTATTAATCCTAAAAAAGGAACAAAAATTACAATGTTAGGTTTCAAAACTTCCCTGAAATGGAAAAAAGATACACAAGGATTTAAAGTGATAATTCCAGAAAGTTTGAGACAAAATTTACCAGCAAAAGAAGCGTGGACTTTGAAAATTGAAGCGATTGACAAATAGAGATATGTTTTTAGGAAGAAAAAGAACAATACAAACAGTATGTTTTCTTTACATGCTGTTTTTTAGTATAATAATTTCTGCTCAAAAACCGGCAGATTTTGTGAATCCGTTTATTGGAACTTCAAATTACGGAGCTGATTTTCCAGGACCAATTGCGCCACGAGGAATGGCAAGCATTAGTCTTTTTAATGTGGCTGGGCCTAAGAACTTGCCTCTGGAAAAAGACAGTCAGTGGTTGTCTAATCCTTATGTGAATGAAAATACATTTTTAACCGGATTTAGCCAGGTGAATTTAAGTGGGGTAGGTTGCCCTGATTTAGGTGTTATTTTGCTAATGCCAACGACTGGAACTGTTGAGACCAATCATTTAAAATACGGTTCTACCTATTCTAATGAAGTTGCTAAAGCAGCTTACTATAGCGTAGATATTGATAAATATAAGGTTAAAGGCGAATTTACAGCTTCAAAAAGAGTTGGCGTTAGCAAATTCACTTTCCCGAAAGGGCAAGCTAATATTTTATTGAATCTCGGTTTGGGATTGACCAATGAAGAAGGAGCGATGGTAAAAGTGGTTTCTTCAACCGAAATAGAAGGGATGCGTACCGTAGGTTCATTTTGTTACAACAGTCCCGAACAAGCTTATCCGGTCTATTTTTTAGCAAAATTTTCAAAACCCGCAAATCAGTTTGGAGTTTGGAAAAAGCCTGCAAAATATGAAGGTGAAGAAGCAAAATGGATGGGATACAATGGAAAGACCAGAATGATGGACAAAACTATTAAAACGGTAGTAGGAGATAGTATTGGAACTTATTTTTCGTATCAGTTTGATAAAGAAGAGACGATTGAAGTTAAAATAGGGATTTCGTACGTGAGTATTCAAAATGCCCGCGAAAATTTAGAAAAAGAAACAGGAAATAAGTCATTTGAAGCTATTTATAAAGATACCTACAATGAATGGAACGAAGAGCTTTCGAAAATTTTGGTCGAAGGAGGTTCTAATGATGATAAGACTATTTTTTATACCGCATTGTACCATACTTTGATTCATCCAAATACTTTAAATGATTTTAATGGAGAGTACCCGGAAATTAGACGAAGCAAGATTGGTAAAACCGAAGGCACGCGTTATACGGTTTTTTCTTTGTGGGATACATACCGAAACATGCATCAGTTAATGTCTTTGGTTTATCCGCAACAACAGTCCAATATGGTTAAAAGTATGTTGCAAATGTATGATGAAAACGGTTGGTTACCAAAATGGGAACTGAATTCGACTGAGACTTTTACAATGGTTGGAGATCCTGCGAGTATTGTTATTGCAGATACTTATTTGAAAGGAATTCAGGATTTTGATGTTCAGAAAGCTTACAAAGCAATGCTGAAAGGAGCCGATCAGATCGAGAATAATCCGTTGCGTCCGGGGCTTAAAGAATATATTGAAAAAGGATATTTGACAACCAATCATCATGGCTCGGTTTCAACAACTGAAGAGTATAATGCTTCAGATTATGCGATTTCACTTTTGGCGAAAGCTTTGGGTAAAAAAGAAGATTATGAACGTTTTAAAAATCGTTCTTTATCTTACCGAAAATTATATGATAAAAACTTAAAATTGCTTCGACCAAAAAACGCTGACGGTAAATGGTACGAACCTTTTAATCCTGATACAGGAGCTAATTTTCAGGCGAATGTTGGTTTTGTTGAGGGAAATGCATGGCAATATGCTTTTATGGTACCACACGATATTAAAGGATTAATGAATTTAATGGGCGGTGATAAAAGTTTTTCAAATCAATTGCAAAATGTCTTTGACAATAAACAATTTGATATGGCAAATGAACCAGACATTGCTTATCCTTATTTGTTTAATTACGTAAAAGGAGAGGAGTGGAGAAGTCAGGAATTATTGAAAAAATTAGTGAAAGAGTATTTTCAAAATAAATCAAAAGGGTTACCTGGAAATGACGATACTGGAACAATGTCGGCTTGGTTGGTGTATTCTATGATGGGAATTTACCCGATATCGCCCGGTGATCCAATTTATACAATCACCACACCAATGTTTGATAAAATTACAATTCAATTAGATCCAAAATATTATAAAAAGAAAAGTATTGTGATTGAACGAGAAATCAACAAAGATGGTAAAATCAAGGCGATTCAATTAAACGAAAAAACACTTAATAGCTATTTTATTTCGCATGATGATTTTGTAAATGGAACTACGCTGAAAGTGATTCAGAATTAAAATGAAAAAGGGGCTTCTAAATTGATGCCCCTTTTGTTTTGTTTCAAACCTGAACTCGATTAATAATTTAGGCTGAAAATATTGTAGAAAAAGGTAAAATTTAGTATATTTAAATCTCTGACAATTAAATATTTAACTAAACTCTACCTTATGATTTGTTTCGATAAAATTAC
>Ga0207975_100075_pt1 | contig 89983 bp, 84 predicted proteins | sample LakWasMe91_HOW11_2_FD_183913 | JGI IMG/M metagenome (GOLD analysis project Ga0207975, IMG submission 183913) | Freshwater sediment methanotrophic microbial communities from Lake Washington under simulated oxygen tension - Sediment Metagenome... | ecosystem: Environmental > Aquatic > Freshwater >...
GGTTGCCACGAGCAAGCGCGGGCCGAAGATCGAGAACGGCAAAGGCTATGTGGACGGCAAGACCGCTCGATCTCATGTCTCCACTGACCGGGTGCTCAAGGGGACGACTACACCTTGAAAGGGGTGGTCCTGAGGCCTGACCGAAGTTGGCCAGATGGCCGCATGGCGCCAGACATTCAAGAGAACCGAAAAATGTGTCCTTGCCCACGGCGTCATAGGCCACCTGCACGCCTTCACCGCCGGTAATCTGGCGGACGCTGTTCACAAAATCCTCCTCTCGATAAAGGATGACATGCGAGCAGCCTGCAGCGATGGCTACGTCCACTTTTTGTTGAGAGCCCACAGTCCCGATCACGTTCGCGCCCAAATGGCTGGCCCACTGGCACAGTAGCGATCCCACGCCACCAGCTGCTGCGTGTACTAGCACCCAGTCATTAGCGCGCACGGCGTAGACGCTTTCCACCAGGACCTGGGCCGTGAGGCCCTTAAGCAGCAACGAGGCTGCTACGTCGTCCGAAATGTTTTTGGGCACCGACACAAGGGCACTGGCGTCGATGGTGCGCTGTTCGGCGTAGGCCCCATAGCCCTTGGTGAGGTATGCCACGCGATCCCCGCACTGAAAATCGGTAACGGCAGTACCTATGGCCTCCACCACACCCACAGCCTCCAGACCGGGAATGCCGGGCAGCGGCAAGGTCCTGTAGAGACCCGAGCGCACATAGGCATCATGGTAGTTAACGCCGATGGCTGTATGGCGGAGTAGCACCTCGTGTGACCGTGGTGCAGGCACCTCCACAGACTCCAGCCTCAGGACTTCAGGGCCGCCGATGGTGTGCATGACGATGGCAGATGACATACAAGCTCCGTTGGTCTGATCACACTTTTTTGCGATCACATTGCTGACTCAAAGCGTGCCAGGGAACGCGCCACCATCGATTAACAGGTTCTGTGCGGTGATGTATGCAGCCTGCTGACTGCAAAGAAATGCGCAGGCTGCACCAAATTCCTCCGTACGACCGAAGCGTTGTGCGGGAATGGCCTCCATGCGTCGCGTTGTATAGGGCTGTAGCTCTAGCCCCGCCTGCCGCGCTCCAGCCACAAGGTTGGATTGAAGTCGATCTGTATCGAAGGTACCGGGCAGAAGGTTGTTGAGGGTCACGCCGCTGCTGGCTATCTGGCGCGCCAGCCCAGCAACGAATCCGGTAAGGCCGCTGCGTGCCCCGTTGGACAGACCTAAGTAGGGGCTCGGTGATTTGACCGTAGTACTGGTAATGTTGACGATGCGACCCCACCGTCGGGCCTGCATTCCGTCGATGGTTTCGCGCATCAGCGCGATAGGGGTGAGCATGTTCGCCCCAAGCGCTTGGTACCAAACGGCATCATCCCAGTCGCGGAAATCGCCCGCAGGTGGCCCACCGGCGTTGGTTACCAAGATGTCGAAGTCCCCATGCCCGGAATTCGGCAGGTACGCGGCCCCAGCGAGTGCGGCTGCGCGCCCGGCAGGCGTAGTGATGTCTGCGGCAATCGCCACGACTTCCGACGGTCCAAGCGTTTTCAATTGCTGCGCTGCTTGCTGCAGCGGCCCCTCGCTGCGCGCCACGATGACTACATGAACTCCAGCCTGCGCAAGCGCGGCTGCGCACGCATAGCCTAACCCCTTGCTTGCGGCGCACACGAGCGCGCGCTTACCAGAAATACCAAGATCCATAGTCGAATCATCCTGAGAAAAGCCGAAGTTCGGCGCCGGGGCGACTTTCTCGCCAAGTCGAGTCACGGGCACAAACTGAAATTGTGTAGCTTATCGATCAACATCCCGATGACTACTTGTGAAATTATAATTTCATTATTATTATCAAATCAAATCAAAAACATCAATAAATTCGGCGAAACAGAACCAAGGGGTAACGAATGATCATTGAAATCACCCTGCTCGCAGGGCGCACAGACGCACAGAAGCTGGCTTTGTTCGAGGAGGTGGCCGCCGCGGCGAGCGTCTCGCTGGGCTTGGATCCCAGTGAGGTGCGTGTGGCTATTCAGGATGTGCCACTGCAGCACTTCGCGGTAGGGGGCGTACCGAAAGCGCCGTTCCCAGCGGCACGATGAAACCGCATATCCGAATAGAGGCGCGCGGCAATGCCCATCCTTAGAGTAACCATGACCGTTGGTTCATCCGACGCCCAGAAGTTGGCACTGTTCCAGAGCTTGACCTCAGCAGTGCAGAGGGCCGTGCAGGCACCGCCTGAGAACATCCGAGTCATTCTTAATGAAATTCCACGTGCGAACTTGTGGCACACCGCGGTGACGCCGCCGCCATCTCGCATCTCACTTTCCGAACCATCGATCGCAGCTGAAAACAAATGATCACCAACAATGTCACAGAGGCCCCTCCGTCCATGTCCCGCACCGGAGGCCAGATCCTGGTCGACCAACTGCGAATCCATGGCATTCGTCACGTGTTCTGCGTCCCCGGTGAAAGCTACCTAGCCGTGCTTGATGCACTGCACGACGCAGACATCGAGGTGACCATCTGCCGCCAGGAAGGCGGGGCCATGATGATGGCGGAGGCGTACGGCAAGCTAACCGGGCAGCTCGCAGCCTGCTTCGTCACACGCGGCCCGGGGGCAACGAATGCCACGCCGGGCATCCACATCGCCTCGCACGACTCTACGCCGGTGTTGCTGTTCGTGGGCCAGATAGAGCGTGCGGTTCGCGAGCGTGGAGCGCTGCAGGAGCTTGACTATCGGGCTGCGTTCGGCCATATGGCCAAATGGGTTACGGAGATCGACGATGCGCGCCGTATCCCTGAGATCGTGTCGCGCGCCGCGCACACGGCTACGTCCGGTCGACCGGGCCCTGTGCTGATCGCGCTGCCGGAGGACATGCTGGTGGATCGGGTCGTGTGCGCGGATGCTAAGCCCGCACAGGAAGTGCAAGTCCACCCTGGAGTCGGCCAGATGGCGCGTGTGCGTGAATTGTTAGCGCAGTCCGAGCGACCCTTGGTTGTGCTCGGTGGTACCCGGTGGAACGCCGAGGCAGTAGAGCAGTTCGCTCGATGGGCGAAGGCGTCCGACCTGCCCGTGACGGTGTCACTGCGACGCCAGATGCTGTTCCCTACATCCAACTCTTCGTTCGTTGGCGATCTGGGTTTTGGCGCGAATCCTCAGTTGGTCGAGAAAGTCAAGCGCGCCGACCTCATCTTGTTGTTGGGAAGTCGCCTTTCGGAAACCCCAAGCCAAGGCTACACGTTGTTGGGCATCCCAGTGCCCGAGCAGACGCTGATTCATGTCTTCCCGGAAGCAGGTGAGATTGGTCGCGTTTACGCGCCCACACTCGGCATATGCGCGACGCCGGCTGCCTTCGTTGAGGCGCTGGATCAAGAGCCCTTGCCTGCACTTGAGGCGCGCAGCGTGTACTGCCGCAACCTGCGCTCGATTTACGAGCGGTGGAGCAGCACGGATGGTGTGGTCACACCCGGAAAACTTCAGATGGCGCAGGTGATGGACTACCTCAACCGGGTGCTCCCTCCGGACGCCATTGTGTGCAATGGCGCGGGCAATTACGCCACTTGGGTGCATCGCTTCTATCGCTTTGAACGTTTCGGCACACAACTCGCCCCCACGTCGGGCTCCATGGGATACGGAGTTCCGGCGGCCGTTGGAGCTAAGCGCGTGCACCCAGAAAAAACGGTGGTGGCTTTCGCGGGCGACGGCTGTTTCTTGATGAACGGCCAAGAGTTCGCAACTGCCGTGCAGTACCAGCTTCCGGTGGTTGTTATTGTGGTTGACAACGGCATGTACGGCACGATCCGAATGCACCAAGAGCGCGAATACCCTGGCCGTGTGAGCGCGACCGAGTTGCGCAATCCGGATTTTGCGGCCTACGCCCGTGCCTTCGGCGGGCATGGCGAGCGAGTGGAGACAACCGAGGAGTTCGCGCCGGCCTACGAACGCGCTCTCGCTTCGGGCCTACCAGCTATCTTGCATTGCGTAATCGACCCTGAAGCCATCAGTCCCGCATTCACTCTCACGCAGGTGCGTGAGGCTGCAATTGCAGCCGGGCGTGGTAAGGCTTGAAGGCGGAATAGGAGAACGTATGCCAAAAACCCCTAACCTGCATGGCAACCTGATTGGCGGTCAATGGTGCGAGGCCGCAGAGGTCAGCGAGAATATTAATCCGTCTGACACTCGCGAAATTGTGGGCCTTTATGCCCGTGGCGGCCGGGAGGATGCGGAACGCGCAGTTTCTGCAGCGCGGGCAGCCTTCTCTGCGTGGTCGCAAAGCACGCCGCAATTTCGGCATGACATCCTGGCACGCGCCTCGCAGGAGCTTGCGGCGCGTAAGGAAGAGTTAGGGCGTCTGTTGTCTAGCGAGGAAGGCAAGACCCTTCCCGAGGGGGTGGGCGAGGTGGGGCGCGCTTCCAGCGTGTTGTCCTATATGGCCGGCGAGGCTTTGCGCGTCACCGGAGATCGCCTCGCGGGACTGTTGGCGGGCAGTGATGTTGAGGTTACCCGCGAACCGCTGGGCGTGGTCGGTGTGGTATCGCCATGGAATTTTCCTATCGCTATTCCGGCGTGGAAGATTGCGGCCGCACTGGCGTTCGGCAACACCGTGGTGTTCAAGCCGGCCGAGATTGTCCCTGGCTCCGCCTGGGCGTTAGTAGACATCTTGCACCGCGCGGGACTGCCAGAGGGTGTGCTCAATCTGGTGATGGGCTCGGGCAGCCAGGTGGGCGGAGTGCTCTGCTCACACCCTGGTGTGGATGCCATCAGTTTTACCGGGTCGGTTGCCACGGGACGACGCATTGCGATGGATTGCGTTAGCGGGCCTGTCATGAAGCGCATGCAGTTGGAGATGGGTGGCAAGAATCCGCTGGTAATACTCGATGACGCTGACCTTGATCTGGCTGTTGAATGTGCGGTGCAAGGGGCGTTCTTCAGCACGGGCCAGCGATGTACTGCCTCGTCGCGCTTCATCGTGACCGACGGCATTCACGACCGTTTCGTGCGGACCGTCATTGAGCGCCTGAAGGGATTGAAAGTGGGCCACGCGTTGGAGGCGGGGACCCACATCGGTCCAGTTGTAGACGAAAAGCAACTGAACACTGATCTATCGTACATCGACATCGGTATCAAGGAAGGGGCTTGCCTAGCTTGGGGCGGCCAGCCTCTGGACCTGCCCACGCCAGGTTTCTATCTTCAGCCGGCGCTGTTCACGGAGGTTGATACCTCTATGCGCATTGCATGTGAGGAGATCTTCGGGCCTGTGGCGACCGTCACCCGCGTCAAGAACTTTGACGAGGCGCTGAGCGTCGCCAATGCGACGGAGTTCGGTCTGGCATCTGGCATTTGTACAACGAGCCTACGGCATGCCACGCACTTCAAGCGTCATGCGCAGGCGGGCATCGTGAAGGTGAACCAGGCCACCAGCGGCTTGGACTACCACCTGCCATTCGGTGGGCGAAAAGCTTCTTCTTACGGGCCCCGGGAGCAGGGCCAATATGCCGTGGACTTCTACACCGTCATCAAGACGGCCTATACCTCCGCGTGATAGCGGGTTGACTCGATCACTTGAAGACCAATTATTTAAAAAGGAGACATCATGAAAAAGTTACTCACCGGTCTTTGTCTGCTCTCGGCCGTTCTGGCAATGCCAGCCCAGGCGACAGACTATCCACAAAAGAGTATTCGGATCATTGTCCCATTTGCTGCAGGTGGCATCACGGACGTAATGGGCCGCACGATCGCCACCAGGCTCAGCACCGAACTGGGGCAACCCGTAATTGTGGATAACAAGCCCGGTGCCAGCGGCATGATCGGATGCGAAATGGCAGCCAAGGCCGCGCCGGATGGCTACACGCTACTGATGGCTGGCATCGCGCCGTTGGGAACGAATCCAGTAATGTACAAACAGATTCGTTACGACCCAGTCAAGAGCTATGAGCACATCGGGCTCGTCGCCAAGCAACCGCTGGTGGTAGTGGTGGGCAATAACATCCCGGCACAGAATATCCAGGAACTCGCCGCCTATCTGAAGAAGCGCCCCGCGGGCGACATGTTCTACGGCACCTCCGGCAGCTCCTACCAACTCATCACAGAGGCATTCGCGGCCCAGTTGGGCATCAAGATGACGCATGTCCCTTTTAAGGGAACCAGTCCAGCGATCGAATCCCTTCTTGGAGGACAGATTGGATTCATGATTGATCCTTTCTCGACGATGGGAACCCTGGTGAAGGGGGGTAAGGTCAAAGCACTCGCCATCACCGCTGACAAGCGCTCCGAAGCCGCCCCCCAACTGCCCACGGTGAGCGAATCGGGTATCCAAGGCTTCGAGGCGTCGTCGTGGCAAGGCTTGCTGGCACCTGCAGGAACGCCTAAGGAAATTGTTCAGAAGCTCAATGATGCTCTGGTCAAGATCCTGATGTCGAACGAAATCAAGCAGAGCTTTGCAGCTTCTGGGGTACAGCCGACACCTTCCTCTCCGGCAGAGTTTCGCCAATTCATCCAAGCTGAGAACCAGCGCTGGAAGAGCGTGGCCGCAGCAGCCAATATCCAACCTGAAGATTGACCAGAGCGGCGCCATGCAAATGTTTTCGCAACGGCCTCAGCGCCGCCTGAATGCGCAGGCGGCCACCGAGTTCGCCGCCGCGTTTGGTGACTGTTTTAGCACCAATGCTGCGGTGCGCGAACAGCACGGCACGGACGAATCGCCCTACCCCGTGTGCATGCCTGATGCAGTGGTGTTTGCAGAATGCACGGAGGACGTAGTGCGAGCCGTGCGCCTGTGCCAACGATGGGATGTGCCGTTGGTGCCTTTCGGGGTGGGCTCATCCATGGAGGGACACATCCTGCCGATCGAAGGTGGAGTCACGTTAGACCTGTCGCGGATGAACAGGATCGTGGCGGTGAATGCCGAGGACTTTACGGTGACTGTCCAGCCCGGCGTTCGGCGCCAGCAGCTCAACGAAGAGATTCGCCATACCGGCTTATTTTTCCCCATTGATCCTGGTGCGGATGCCTCAATAGGTGGCATGGCCAGTACCCGCGCTTCGGGCACGAACGCTGTGCGTTACGGCACCATGCGCGAGAACGTGGTTTCACTCAAGGTAGTAACAGCAGAAGGGCATGTTGTCCGTACCAGCAGCCGTGCGCGCAAGTCGTCCGCCGGCTACGATCTCACGCGCTTGTTCGTTGGCAGCGAGGGTACTCTCGGCATCATCGTAGAGGTGACTGTGAGGGTCTATCCCCTGCCCGAGGCCTTGTCCGCTGCTGTCTGCAACTTTTCATCCCTGCATGACGCGGTGACCAGTGTCATCGAGATCATGCAGGCAGGTGTGCCAGTCGCGCGGGTGGAATTCATGGATGACAGAGCTGTTCGGGCGGTCAACCGCTACAGCCAGATGGCCCTGCGGGAGACTCCTCTGTTGCTGTTCGAGTTCCACGGTAGCCCCAGTGCCGTGGCCGAGCATGCTCAACTCGCCCAGGAGATTACTCGGGGCAATGGTGGGATGGATTTCGAATGGGCCGAGAAGCCCGAGGAACGAACGCGCCTCTGGACGGCGCGGCACAAAGGCTACTTCGCCGGCTTGCAGATGCGCCCTGGTGCGCGCAGCGTGTCGACTGATGTGTGCGTGCCCATTTCCAGGCTCGCGGATTGCGTGGAGGAGACCGTTGCCGACCTGGAAGCAATGCCCTTCCCCTTCAAGGTCGTGGGACATGTGGGTGACGGGAATTTCCACGTGCAGATGCTGCTGGATGCCAACAGCCATAGCGAATGGGAGCAATCCGAGGCGGTGAACCGGCAGTTGGTGCTGCGCGCCATCCGGATGGACGGTACCTGTACAGGTGAGCACGGGGTCGGCATCCACAAGATGGAATTCCTGAAGGAGGAGCATGGCGAGGAGGCCTTAGCGCTGATGCGCAAGATCAAGCATGCCCTTGACCCAGGGAATATCTTCAACCCAGGCAAGATCGTCAGCTGGGATTGATGCCCAGCACACACGGCTTTCAGCGGCCCGAAAGCTGTGCGATTTGCTGGAGTGACGGTACCTGCAGCGGCATCAGACGTGTGCAGGCCAAAAGCTCCTTGGAGATATGAGCAATGGTGTCGTCATCGAAATCCGCTGAATAGCCAGTGACCGCAAGGCATCCAAGGGCCGATTTGTCCCATGAGTAAAAGTTGGCCGCGATCGCACTGAGGCCTTCATAGAACTCGTCTTTTACCAGTACATAACCGTTCTGTGCCGCATGTTCCAAGTCGGCATCGAGGGCAGGTTTCGAGGTGATGGTCTTGCTGGTTCGGGCCACATAGGGTGGCTCGCCTAGCAATGCCTCACGTCTAGACGGATCGGTTGCGAGTAGCAGTGCCTTGCCGGGGCCGGAGGCGTGCAGAGGGCCATGAAGCCAAGTGGAGTAGTAGGGGCTGAGCGAGCTGCCGGCCTGCATCACGTCGACCACAACGCGCTCGCCCCCAATGTAGGCCACGAGAACCACCGATTGTTTGATCTTGTTGGCCAGCGAGCGAACCAGGGGGTCCGCCTGCCTGCGTAGTTCTTCGAGTGGGTGATTCAGGGGTAGCGGGCGCAGGGTGGAGGGCGAGGCTAGATAGTGCTTGCCATCCCCGACGCGAATGACGCGTTGCGTCTCCTCCAGTGAGCGCAGAAGGCGTAGCGTGGTGCTGAGATCAAGTTTGACGTTGGCAGCCAGCTCAGCCAGTGTCAAAGGGTGGCCTGCCGAGATGAGTGTGTCCAAGATGGCCAAACCGCGCATCAGCGTGCCTGCAAGCTGCCCGGTGGGTTTGGCATTGTCAGGCAACGGTTCCGCAGAGGATGCCGATGGGGGATTGGTTTTGCGGGTTCTTGGCATGGTCTGGTTTGCAAACGCGAGCCGGCAATTCACTGTTGTTCAGGCTCGACGCGACAGAGGGCTGCAAGGAGTCCATTTCGGTTCGCTACAGCGCGCCGCGAATATAACAGCGGTTATGAGGTGGGAGTCCGATCCGTGTTCTGGTGAGACTCTGCGTATTTCTCACCGTTGGAGAGAAGCGTTCAAAGTTTAGCGAACTTGCGCAGGGCTTCCGTGAAGCTCAGCCCCTTGCGAATTTCCTCGCTGGCCTGTCGGTCCTGCTGCTCCAGTTCGCTGGCCAGACGTGCCACTTCTGCTGCACGCGCCAAGGGAATTACTACAAGGCCGCTTGAGTCGCCGACGATGATGTCTCCAGCGTGCACCGGTATGCCATCGATTTTCACCGTGGTGTTGATCTCGATGACCTTGACGCGGGTCTTGCCTGAAAGCGGCACGATATGGCGGGAGAAAACGGAAAACCCCAACTCGATGATCTCGTCCGCGTCGCGCACACCGCCGTCCACCACTAGGCCGGCAGCACCGTTTTGCACCGCAGCGACTGAGGCAACTCCGCCCCACGTCGATACCTGTTGACCACCGTTGTCGATCACCACCACGTCCATTGGCTGGCACAGATCGATGACGGCCCCCAACCCGAATTCCGACGCTTTGTAAGCGTGCTGCGCACCCGTAACTTCCTTGACGGTCAGGGCCGCACCGACAAACCGCATCCCTGCAGCGACCGGACGCAGGTTGAGTCCGATGCCTCCGATTTTCAGATCGTCGAGTACGTTGCCAATCGTGCTGGTGGCCAGCCCCTTGAATGCTTCAATGAGCTTAGGTGATGTGGCCGGTCGGGCACCGTGGTGGATAGTCAATTGATAGCCCGTTCTTTATTTGATGATGTCGTTATCATATAAAAAAGAAATAAAAATTTCAATAGCTGATTATCATGATGTTATTTTTGCTTCAATCGACTACCTTCTCATGGAGAAAAGAGCTCGGAAGAGCTGATCGATGGGCTCCGCCCTAGTGTGTCGATGAGGAACGAGGAGACAAACATGTTGAATACTCGACGGGCCGTGTTGCAGCGGTTCTCTGCAGGTGCTTTGGGCGCTGTGGTCCCGATGGCCCGCGCTGCATCAGATTGGCCGCGCAAACCCGTAAAGGTGATCGTGCCCTTTACACCTGGCGGTTCGACCGATATAGCTGCGCGCTTGGCGGCGGAAGGCATGGGCCGTCAGCTTGGACAGACATTCGTAGTTGAGAACCGGCCCGGTGCAGGTGGGAATCTGGGTCTTGAGGCACTTGCCCGTTCGGAGCCCGATGGCTACACCATCGGCATCCTGACCACGGCACACCCGATCAATAGCTGGCTCTACAAGAAGACAGGCTACGACCTCAAGAGCAGTTTCGCGCCGATCGGATTCCTGCAGGAGGGGCCGATCATGCTCGTGGTGCATCCAAGCCTTCCAGTGTCGTCGGTGGCTGAGCTAATTGCCTATGCCAAGGCTCGTCCTGGCACGCTCAACTTTGCCAGCTCGGGTACTGGCAATTCCACGCATATGTCGGGGGAATTGTTTTGCCACCAGGCAAAAGTGACGATGACTCATGTGCCGTACAAAGGTAGTGCCCCCGCGATTTCCGACACCATTGCGGGAGTGTGCGAGCTGAGCTTTGACACGATGATATCGGCCCTTCCCCACGTGAAGTCCGGCAAGCTCAAGGCCCTTGCTGTGACCACTGCTTCACGTTCGCCGATGACGCCGGAAGTGCCATGCATGAACGAAACCATTCCCGGTTTCGAGGTTTCAGCCTGGAATGGCATGGTGGCACCTTTCGGCACGCCCAGTGCAGTGATCCAGAAGCTGCATGCAGCTATGGCGGAGACGTTGGCGACTCCTGCTGTGCTGAAGCGTTTCCAAGAAATGGGTGTGAATTCCCGCGTCATGTCAGCAGAGCAGTTCCATGGCTTCATTCTGCAAGAGGCAGACATGTGGGGCAAGACGGTACGAGCGGCCAACATCACCATAGATTAATTATCGAGCGGCACATCGCTAGAGGGGCCATCTCGACTCGCGCAACCAACAACCAAAGGAGACAAGTATGAATATGAATCGACGTACCGCTGTGATAGCTCAGTGGACTCTGGTCGCGGCAGCATGCGCTTTGCCCGGTATCAATGCTCAGGCAAAGGATGAAGGCGCCGCAGCTTATCCCACTAAGCCCATCACATTCCTGGTCCCGTATTCTGCGGGAGGACCTACAGACCTAATCGCTCGTCAGCTGGCATTGGGACTGAACAAACTGTGGGGTCAGCCGGTGGTGGTCGACAATCGGACAGGTGCAAGCGGAATCGTAGCGCTGACGGCCTTAGCGCGGGCTCCGGGGGATGGCTATACGCTCGGAATCATGGTGTCGCCTGTCACTGCCATTGCTCCGCTTACACAGCCAAACTTTCCTTACGATGTGGTCAAGGACTTCACCGCCGTCTCAGATGTCGTGGACTACGCGTTGGTCCTAATGGTGGGTCCGCAGACCAAGGCCAAGTCTGCCCGGGAGCTGGCGGACTATGCCAAAAAGAATCCCACCGCAGTGACCTATGGCTCTTCGGGAGTGGGAGGTACGAATCACCTCGCAGGCGAATTGTTTTCCCGCTCAGCAAATGCGCCCATGCTTCACGTGCCCTATAAGGGCAATGCCCCGGCAATCAATGACGTCATGGCGGGCCAGATCAGCTTTGTCTTCGCGCAGACCGACACCGCTATTGGCATGGCAAAGAGCGGCAAAATGACCGCGCTGGGCATCACCGCCGCCACCCGCAACCCAGCCCTGCCCAACGTTCCCACGATGGAGGAAGGCGGCTTCGCGGGTATGGATGTCGGTGGCTGGACCGGCGTTATGGCGCCTGCCAAGTTGCCACAGGAGGTGCTGAAGAAGCTCGAAGAGGGCATCGCAGCAGTCAAGAAGACGCCTGAGTTCAGGGAAAAAATGGAATCTATGGGCTTCGTAATTACTGGAACCTCCTCTGCGGTTTTCGGCCAGCGCGTCCAGAAGGAGCGCGACTTCTGGAAAGCCAAGATCACCGAGGCCAAAATTCAGCTCCAATGAATCTGGAAAAACTATTGTCGGTTGCTGACTTTGAGCAGCAGGCGCGAGCAGTCCTCCCGCGCGCGGTCTTCGGGTACGTCAATGGAGGCACGGAGGACTGCTTGACGCTGGATGCGAATAGAGCTGCTTTCCGTTCCATACAGTTTCGACCACGGGGACTTGTGGGGGTGGCTGAGCGTTCGCAGGCGGTGGAGCTTTGGGGGCGTAAGTATCAGCATCCCTTTGGCATCGCGCCCATGGGAGTAACGGCCATGTGTCGTCATCGCTGTGAATTGAATCTCGCCAAGGCGGCCACAGATGCGGCCATTCCCTTTGTCCTGAGTGGCTTGTCCACCATACTGATGGAGCAGGTCCGCGAGGCAGCGCCGGACTTCTGGTATCAAGGTTACATCCCTGGCGATCGGGACGTTATCCGGCCGCTGATGCAGCGGCTTCAGGCCAACGGCGTGGATGTGCTGGTGGTGACTATCGATACGCCATTGGGTGCCAATCGCGAAAACAACCAACGCAATGGCTTCACCATACCATTCAAATTTAGCAAGGGACTGTTATGGGACGGCATATGCCATCCACGGTGGTCGATGGATGTTTTTGCGCGGACGTTGCTCTCGGATAGACGGATACCGCGCTTTTGTAACGTATTGGCTGACACCCGGGGCTTCCGGATTACGGAGGAGCCTCAGGGTGGATTCAGGTACGGCCGGGACAAGCTGGACTGGTCGCACCTCGCGTGGATGCGGGAAATGTGGCGTGGCCGCATAGTGCTCAAGGGTGTTGCCCATCCTGCGGATGCACAGCGCGCCGAGAGCATGGGGCTTGATGGCGTGATTGTGTCCAATCATGGGGGGCGTCAACTCGATGGCGCTCAGGCGTCACTGGATGCGTTGCCGGCCGTTGTTGCGGCCGTATCGCGCCAGTTCCCGGTTCTCATCGATGGTGGTTTTCGCCGGGGCACCGACATCCTCAAAGCCATAGCGCTCGGGGCGCGCATGGTCTTTCTGGGGCGCTCGGTGCTGTATGGCGCGACGGTAGCAGGCGAGGCCGGCGTGGCACGGGTGATTGATATCTTGAGCACGGAGATTGACCGTAATCTAGGCTTACTGGGGTGCTGCGATGTGAATAATCTGGACAATGGATATGTCGTTCACAAGCCCGTGATTTAGACTTGCCCAATGACGCACAGCCACGTCTCAATGTGGTCGATCGCGATGGACGGCCTGTCCGTGCCTCAGAGACTTTTGGTGGCCGAGGCAATGACACCACGTGCTTACGCCAAGCGCACGTTGCTGTATTCCGAAGGAAAGCGCTGCGGAGGCATTAGCGTCGTCGAACGAGGGCGTGTGCGCAGTTTTCACACCACCCCGGGAGGCAAGGAGTTCACTCACCTGGTGAACGGACAGGGCACGTTACTGGGTCTGGTGTCTGTGATGCTAAATGCGCCCGCCGTCATATCAGTCGAAAGCCTGGACGATGTTACGGTGGCGCAGATCACAAGTAACGACCTGCTCGCGCTGATCGAAGCCATGCCCCGGCTGTCGTTCAATTTCAGTCGTATCCTGGCGACCACGTACATGGAAAGCTTGGCGCGTGGACGGCGCGCCATCGATTCAGCTCCGGTACGCCTCGGCAAAGTACTTTGCAAGCTCGCCGCTTTGGAGCTTGGTGATGCGGGTGGTGCCAGTGGCGAGATCAATGGTCTAACGCAAGAAGATCTATCAGCGATGGTCGGGACCACACGCAGTTGGGTGGCTCAGATGCTGGGGCATTTCGAGGAAATCGGTCTGCTGAAACGGCGAAGGGGGGCCATCGTCATCCCTGACCTTCCTTCGCTAGTTCAGCACATTACTCAATTGGAATCGCAGACCGTCGACTGAGTACAAACGCTCAGTACCACTGTTTACTGCTGAACAGACGCCCTGCCCTGGTCTCCCTACAGTTGAATACACGTCTGCATTTGCGGGCGTGGCATGGGTTCCTGTGGCGGAACCACCCAACAGAGGTAGCCGGGCTTAAAAATGAGCGTCAAAGGCAAAGCCTATGTCGTCGGTGCGTTCGAGCCGGTCAGCCTGTGCCCGCAGGCGAGACCGGCGAGGTGGTGGTGCGCGGCGAAACCGTGATGCCCGGCTACTGGAACAACCCCGAGGCCACGGCCCAGACGCTGCGCGATGGCTGGCTGTACACCGGCGACATGGGGTGCCTGGACGGCGACGGTTTTCTCACCCTCAAGGACCGCTCCAAGGACGTGATCATCTCGGGCGGCTCCAACATCTACTCGCGCGAGGTCGAAGAAGTGCTGCTGCTGCACCCGCAGGTGCGCGAGGTGGCCGTGGTGGGGCAGCCGGATGCGGAGTGGGGCGAGGTGCCCGTGGCCTTTGTGGTGGGCAATGAGGGCGTGACCCCCGATGCGCTGGACGCGCTGTGCCTGGCGCACATCGCGCGCTTCAAGCGCCCTCGGCTCTACCGTTTCGTGTCCGCCTTGCCCAAGAACAGCTATGGCAAGGTGCCCAAGACGGCGCTGCGGGAGATGCTGGGTTAAAAGCCCGGCCTGCAAAGGCCAATGCGTGGGCCTACCATCGTGGCCTGCACTTTTCTGCGAGCCCGCCATGACCACCACCACCCTCAAGATCGATTTCGTCTCCGATGTCTCCTGCCCCTGGTGCATCATCGGCCTCAAGGCGCTGGAGCAGGCAGCGGATCGGCTCAAGGACGAAGTCGCGCTCGACCTGCATTTCCAGCCCTTCGAGCTGAACCCGCAGATGGTGCCCGGGGGCCAGGACATTGGCGAGCACCTGCAAGAGAAGTACGGCGCCACACCGGAACAGAGCCAGAAGAACCGCGAGGCCATTGCCGCCCGGGGGGCGGCGCTGGGCTTTACCTTCAGCATGGACAAGCGCAGCCGCATCTACAACACCTTCGATGCGCACCGCCTGCTGCACTGGGCCGAAGAAAAGGGTCTGCAAGCCCCGCTCAAGCACGCTTTGTTCGCGGCCTATTTCACCGATGGACAAGACCCGAGCAGCCATGAGGTGCTGGTGCGCGTGGCGGGCGAGGTGGGGCTGGATGCCGACGAGGCGCGGGCGCTGCTGGCGTCTGACCGCTTTGCCGATGCGGTGCGCGAGCGTGAGCAGTTCTACCAGCAGCACGGCATCCATTCGGTGCCGGCGATCATCATCAACGAGCGCCACCTGATCTCGGGCGGGCAGCCGGTGGAGGTGTTCGAACAGGCGCTGCGGCAGATTGCGGCGCAGGGTTGATGGGAGGATTGGCTATTAATCAATAGCTATTGGCGCTTGTTGATCAAGCGCTAGAGGCTTTCTCATGAGCGGTGGCGTGGGGCCGCCGATTCATTTGCGCAGCGGTATGGGCGTGGCGCGGTCCACCGGAACGGCGGTCACGCTGTTCTGCGGCGAACCGTCGATCAGCTTTTCCGAATAGGTCAGGTAGACCAGCGTGTTGCGCGCCGGGTCCACCATGCGCACGATGCGCAGGCGCTTGAACAGGATGGACATGCGCTCGCTGAACACCTCTTCCTGCTTCCTGAGCGGCTGGGGGATGCGGATGGCCCCCACCTGGCGGCAGGCGATCGAGGCTTCGGCGCGGTCTTCGGCCAGGCCCAGCGTGCCCTTGACGCCCCCGATGCGGGCGCGCGAGACATAGCAGGTCACGCCCTGCACGCCAGGGTCGTCGTAGGCTTCCACGATGATGTCGTGGTCGCGGCCAATCCATTGGAAGGCCGTGTCCACCGTGCCGATCCTTTCGCCCGATGCCGCCAACGCGGCGCAGGGCATAAGGGCACTGGCCAACAGCCCTGCCGCTGCCAAGGCCCGGCAGCGGATGTTCATCATGCTGCCACCCCGGCTTCGGCGCAGCGCCGGGCCAGGTGGGCGAGGGCTTCTTCCACCTGGTCCACCAGCACCAGGCACAGGTCGCCCGGTTGCAGGCGATCGAGGGCGGCGTCGATGGCGATGAACTCGCCGCGGATTTCCTCGACATGCTGGGTGCGCACGGCGCCGGCCAGGCCTTCGCGCAGCAGGGCCATCACTTCGCCGTCGCCGCGGCCCCGCTGGGCGGCGTCCTGGTAGAGGATCACGTCGTCAAAGGCGGCGCCCAGGATCACGGTCTGCTCGCGGATGTCCTCGTCGCGGCGGTCGCCGGCGCCGCTGATCACCACGCTGCGGCGCTTGGCGGGCAGGGCCTCGACGGCCTGCACCAGGGCGCGCATGGCGTCGGGGTTGTGGCCGTAGTCGGCGATCACCGTGGCACCCTTGAAATCCATGACGTTGAAGCGGCCCGGAGCGTTGTCGCTGTCGTTCACAAAGCCCGAGAGGCCGCGGCGGATGGTCTGCCAGGGCAGGCCGGCGCCCCAGGCGGCGGCCACCGAGGCCATGACGTTCTCGACCTGGAAGCCGATCTTGCCGTTGCGCGTGATGGGCACGTCGCGCAGGTGGATGGTTTCGCGCCACGAGCCTTCAGCGGCCACGATCGAATCGCCATCCACGTACACGGTGCGGTGGCCCTGGGCGCGGTGCGTGGCCATCACGGGGTGGTGGCGGTCTGCGGCGAAATAGATGATCTTGCCGGGGCAGGACGAGGCCATGGCGGCCACGATGGGGTCGGTGGCATTGAGCACGGCATAGCCGGTGGTGGCCACGTTCTGCACGATCACGCGCTTGAGCACTGCCAGGTCTTCCACCGTGGTGATGTAGTTCAGCCCCAGGTGGTCGCCCGCACCGATGTTGGTGACCACGGCCACCTGGCAGCGGTCGAAGCCCAGGCCTTCGCGCAGGATGCCGCCACGCGCGGTTTCGAACACGGCGGCGTCCACCTCGGGGTGCAGCAGCACGTTGCGGGCGCTCTTGGGGCCGCTGCAGTCGCCGCTGTCGATCTGGCGGCCGTTCACGTACACGCCGTCGGTGTTGGTCATGCCCACGCGCAGGCCCTGGGCGGTGAACAGGTGGGCAATCAGGCGCGCCGTGGTGGTCTTGCCGTTGGTGCCGGTCACGGCCACGGTAGGAATGCGGCCATCGTCGCCATGGGCATAGAGGCGGTCCACCATGGCCTGGCCGACATTGCGCGGCTTGCCGTAGCTGGGCGCCAGGTGCATGCGCAGGCCGGGGGCGGCATTCACTTCGACGAAGCCGCCGCCCTGCTCTTCGAGGGGGCGCAGCACGGTCTCGGCGACCATGTCCACGCCGCAGATGTGCAGGCCCACCATCTGGGCGGCGGCCACGGCGCGCGCGGCCACGGCAGGGTGCACGTCGTCGGTGACATCGGTGGCGGTGCCGCCGGTCGACAGGTTGGCGTTGTTGCGCAGGATGACGCGCTGGCCCTTGGGCGGAACGGAGTCGGGCGTCAGGTTCTGCATGGCCAGGCGGGCCACGGCGATGTCATCGAGACGGATCTTGGTGAGCGAGGTGGCGTGGCCTTCGCCACGGCGCGGGTCCTGGTTCACGATGTGCACCAGTTCGCGCACGGTGCGTTCGCCATCGCCCAGCACCTGCGGGGGCTCGCGCCGGGCAGCGGCCACGAGCTGGTCGCCCACCACCAGCAGGCGGAAATCGTGGCCGGGCAAAAAGCGCTCGACCATCACGGTGCCGTAGTCGGCCGCGTTGCGGTAGGCCTCTTCGAGCTGGGCACGGTCGGTGATGTTGACCGTGACGCCCTTGCCCTGGTTGCCGTCCTGCGGCTTGACCACCACGGGCAGACCCACCCTGAGTGCGACTTCCCAGGCTTCCTCGACGGTGTCCACCGGCTGGCCCAGCGGCACCGGCACGCCGGCCGCATGCAGCAGGCGCTTGGTGAGGTCCTTGTCCTGGCCGATGGATTCGGCCACGGCGCTGGTGGAGTCGATCTCGGCGGCCTGGATGCGGCGCTGCTTCGAACCCCAGCCAAACTGCACCAGGCTGCCGCGCGTGAGGCGCCGGTAGGGGATGCCGCGGGCCACGGCGGCATCGACGATGGCGCCGGTGCTGGGGCCCAGGCGCTCGTCTTCATCGAGCTCGCGCAGACTGGCAATGGTCGCTTCGGCATCGAATTGGCCCTGGCCCAGCGCGGCGTTGATGAGGCGCTGGGCGTCTTCAAACGCCTGCCGGCCCACGGCTTCCTCGCTGTATTCGACAACCACCTGGTACACACCGGCATCGGTGGTGGCGGTGGTGCGGGCAAAGGTTACCGGGCAGCCGGCCTGGGCCTGCAGGGCCAGCGCCGCCGTCTGCAGCACATGGGCGAGCGAGACATCGCCGCTGCCGCCTTCGGGGTGCAGCATGCCGATGGCCGGAAACAGGGCCCGCAGCCGGGCTTCGAAACCGTCCATGCGGGCGATGGAGCGTTCGGATTCGGCGCAGGCCACCACGGCCTCGATGGCCATGTGGCGGCTCCAGAGGTTGGGGCCACGCAGGGCCCGGGTGCGGGATACATCCATGAAAGTGTCTTTCTGTGGTCCATCAGGGCTGGCAGGCCCCGGTCAGGTCTAGGGCGATGGAATCAACAACGGGTGGCATCAGGTGGGCAGGGTGCTCACGGGCGGCAGCTCGGGCTCGAACGTCTTGATGCCGGCACCGATGAGGTCGGGGGCAATGTCCAGCGCCCAGGCCGCGCCGATCGCGGCCAGCAGGGCATCGGTGTCGGGCACGATGGCGTTGCGCCCGAACGTGAGCTCGGACAGCGTGCCCAGCACATGTTCTGCACTGCCGGTGGCCAGCACCACGTGCTGGTTGCGCCGCACCACGGCGCGCCCCTGGTTGCGGGCACGGTGCTCCACGATGGCGGGCAGGCTGGCGTCCTGTGCATACAGCACCACATCGCCGTCGCACAGCGGGGCCAGGTCGGCCACCTGCGGATCGGCGGCGTTGAGCACGGCCGCGCCGCCCTCCAGCACCACGTCCACCTGCGTGCGCAGCACCTTGGTCATCTGCTCGCGGTTCTGGATGTCGAATTCGGCCAGCGTTTCCGCGCCCTCCATGTCGGTGACCACGCCCACCTGGCAGCGGTCGTAGGCCAGTCCGTCACGCAGGATGGTGCGGGCGTCGTTTTCGATCACGGCGGCCTGCACCATCTGGTTCATGAGCAGGCGGTGTGCCGCTTCCCAGTGGGCGCAGTCGGCCGCCTCCACGCAGCGGCGGTCCAGGAAGAGGCCGTCGCGGCAGGCCAGGCCGGTGTGCCGTCCGCTCAGGTGCAGCAGCCAGGCCACCAGGCGCGCGATGGTGGCGGTGCCCTGCGTGCCGGCAACACCCACCACCGGGATGCGTCCCACGGTGTCTTCGTCTTCGTGTTCTTCGGCGGGGAACAGGTGCTCGACGATGGCCTGGCCCACAGGGCGGGGGGTGCCCACGGCGGGCTTGAGGTGCATGAGCAGGCCGGGGCCGGCGTTCACTTCCACAATGGCGCCGCCCTGTTCGTGCAGGGGGCGGGAGATGTCTTGCGCCACCATGTCGATGCCGGCGATGTCCAGGCCCACCACCTTGGCGGCCAACTGGGCGATGTAGGCCACTTCCGGGTGCACCTCGTCGGTGCAGTCCACGGCCACGTTGCCGTTGCGCTGGATTACCACCTGCCGTCCGGCGGCGGGCACCGCATCAGCGCTGAGGTCCTGGCGCTTGAGTTCCAGCTGCACCTTGGCGTCGGTCGCCACATCGATGATTTCGAGCGGGTACTCTTCTTCGTGGCCCCGGCGGGGGTCGGAATTGAGCTGGCTGTCGATCAGCTCGGTCACCGTGGACCGGCCATTGCCCGTGATGCTGACCACCTCGCCGCGTGCCGCCGCCACCAGCTTGCCACCCACCACCAGCAGGCGGTGTTCGTCGCCGGGAATGAAGCGCTCGACCATCACGTCGCTGCCCTCGGGGTAGGCCACATGGTAGGCCGCCGCAATGTCTTCCTGCTTGCGCAGGTCCAGCGTGACGCCGCGGCCATGGTTGCCGTCGGAGGGCTTGACCACCACGGGCAGGCCGATGTCCTCGGCGGCTTCCCAGGCCTCAGCGGGGCTGTTGACCACCTGGCCGTCCGGGATGGGTACGCCGCAGGCCTTGAGCAGGCTCTTGGTGAGATCCTTGTCGCTGGCGATGCCTTCGGCGATGGCGCTGGTGAATTCGCTCTCTGCCGTCCAGATGCGCCGCTGGCGGGCGCCGTAGCCCAGTTGCACCAGGTTGCCGTCGTTCAGGCGGATGTGGGGAATGCCGCGGTCCGTGCCTGCCGTCACGATGCAGGCCGTGCTGGGGCCCAGGTAGCGGTCATCGACCTCGGTGCGCAGCCGCGCCACGGCGGCCCGTACGTCAAAGGGTTCATCGTTGATGGCGGCCATCAGCAGGCGGTGCCCCTGGGCCAGCGCCACGCGGGCCACCTGTTCGTCGCGTGCCCGGAACACCATGCGGTAGACACCGCGCACCGACGTGCTGCGGGTCTGGCCGAAACCCGTGGGCATGCCCGACAGGTTGAGCAGCTCGATGACCACATGCTCCAGCACATGGCCGCACCAGGTGCCCTCCTGCAGGCGTTGCAGGAAACCGCCGCGCTCGCCCACGCCGCAGTGGTGTTCCTCCAGCGCGGGCAACCAGGCCGTGAGGCGGTCATTGAGCCCGGGGAGGGTGTTGGAGGGGTGGTCTTCCAGTACACCCAGGTCCAGCCAGACCTCCAGTGCCGGCCGGTAGGTCCAGATGTTGGGGCCGCGCAGGTAGTTGATGCGCAGGAGTTGGATATCGTCGATTTTTGCCATGTTTCGGAGCGGTTCAGGGGCACCGGGCGGGCCGGACAGGGAATGCAATTGTGCGCCCGGTTGGACGCCCGTTTTGCCGATCAAGGGGAGGAGGCGGTGCAGTTTGCGCTGGCACGCCGGGTTTCGGTCAAAATTCCAGCTCCTGCAACGCTTGTGGCTGTGTGTCGCCGACTGCAGAGAACCCAAACCTATGCAACATCACCATTCTGTGGACGCCTCCGGTGTCTTTTCTGGCCCCCAGGGGGCCGATTTGCGGGCCATGCTCGCTCCCCAAGAGAACGTGCTGGCCGCGTTACAGGTTGACCTGAGTGTCGAATTGCGCTTTGCCGCCGGCTGGGTGGTGGTGACTTCGGAGCGCATTCTGGCCTGCGACCCCGGCACTGCCGCCTGGCGTGCCTGGCCGCTGTCGAGCGGGTTGGCGCTGCGCATGCAGGACCACGGCGGGGTCGGCACACTGGAGCTGCAGGCCCCGGATGCGCGGCTGGCCCTCTGGCGCTTTACCCTGGCGCACCATCCCCAGGCCCTGCGCCTGGTGCAGCGCTTCGAGCAGGCGACGGCCCGCAGCCTGGCTTCGGGTGCGGCGCAGGACGAGGCCGATGAGCCCACCTGTCCGCAGTGCCACACCCCGCTGCCTCCCGACACCGAAGAATGCCCGGCCTGCGCGCGCGCCCAGCCCCCGCAGACTTCCACCTGGGTGCTGCTGCGGCTGTGGCGCTTCGCGCGGCCCTACCGCAAGCAGCTGGCGACGGGTTTTGCGCTCACGCTGGCTTCCACGGCGGCCACGCTGGTGCCGCCCTACCTCACCATCCCGCTGATGGACGACATCCTGATCCCGTTCCAGAACGGCCAGCAGATCGAGCCCGGCCTGGTGCTGCTCTACCTGGGCGGCCTGCTGCTGTCGGCCCTGGCCGCCTGGGGGCTGTCGTGGGCGCGCACCTACATCCTGGCGCTGGTGTCCGAGCGCATCGGCGCCGACCTGCGCACCACCACCTACGAGCACCTCTTGCGCCTGTCGCTCGACTACTTTGGCGGCAAGCGCACGGGCGACCTGATGGCGCGCATTGGCTCCGAAACCGACCGCATCAACGTCTTCCTGTCGCTGCACGCGCTCGATTTCATCACCGATGTGCTGATGATCTGCATGACGGCGGCCATCCTGTTTTCCATCAACCCCTGGCTGGCGCTGGTCACGCTGGTGCCGCTGCCCTTCATCGGCTGGATGATCCACACCGTGCGCGACCGCCTGCGCACGGGTTTCGAAAAAATCGACCGTGTGTGGAGCGAGGTGACCAACGTGCTGGCCGACACCATCCCCGGCATCCGCGTGGTGAAGGCCTTTGCCCAGGAAAAGCGCGAAGCCCAGCGGTTTCGCGACGCCAACCAGCACAACCTGGAAGTGAACGACAAGCTCAACAAGACCTGGAGCCTGTTCACGCCCACGGTGTCGCTGCTCACCGAAATCGGCCTGCTGGTGGTCTGGGCGTTCGGCATCTGGCTGGTGTCGCGCAACCAGATCACCGTGGGTGTGCTCACGGCCTTCATCGCCTACATCGGGCGCTTTTATGGGCGGCTCGATTCCATGAGCCGCATTGTCTCGGTCACACAGAAGGCCGCTGCGGGTGCCAAGCGCATCTTTGACATCCTGGACCATGTCAGCAATGTGCCCGACCCCGTCCAGCCGGTGAAACTGGCCCGCGTCGAAGGCGCCATCCAGATGCGCAACGTGGGCTTTCGCTACGGCAGCCGCGCCGTCATCAAGCACCTGGATCTGGACATCCGCCCCGGCGAGATGATCGGGCTGGTGGGGCACAGCGGCTCGGGCAAGAGCACGCTGGTGAACCTGATCAACCGCTTCTATGACGTGAGCGATGGCTCCATCCAGGTCGATGGGGTGGATATCCGCCGCTTCGCCGTGGCCGATTACCGCCGCCACATCGGCCTGGTGCTGCAGGAACCCTTCCTGTTTTTCGGCACGATTGCCGAGAACATTGCCTATGGCAAGCCCGATGCCTCGCGCGCGGAGATCGTGGCGGCCGCCCGCGCCGCCCATGCGCACGAGTTCATCCTGCGCCTGCCGCATGGCTACGACTCGCTGGTGGGCGAGCGCGGCCAGGGCCTGTCGGGCGGCGAGCGCCAGCGCATCAGCATTGCCCGCGCGTTGCTGATCGACCCGCGCATCCTGATCCTGGACGAAGCCACCTCGGCCGTCGATACTGAGACGGAAAAGGAAATCCAGAAGGCGCTCGACAACCTGGTGCAGGGCCGTACCACCATTGCCATTGCCCACCGCCTGTCCACCCTGCGCAAGGCCGACCGCCTGGTGGTCATGGACCGCGGCGAGGTGGTCGAGGTCGGGCCGCACGATGAACTCATGGAAAAGCAGGGCGCCTACTGGCGCCTGTACGAAGCCCAGGCCCGCCGCGCCGAAGAAGACGCCCAGGCCGCTGGCGTCATCATCGACAGCGGCCTGCTGCACCCGGCGCACCCCGCCGGCAATTCTTGAACCGGCCGGAAGCTGACCATGACGACATCCATTGTTCCGCTGCAACTGCACCGCAATTCCCATGGCCGCCTGGTTCTGACCCAGCCGGACGGCACCGTCCACGAGGGCGTGACGCCCGTGCGCGCGTTTCCGATCGCGGCGCCGTCCGAAGGCCTTTCGCTCGTTGGCCCGGATGGCCATGAACTGGTCTGGCTGGACCGGCTCGATCAGCTGCCCGAGGCGGCACGCCACCTGGTCGATGAAGAACTGGCCGTGCGCGAGTTTGTGCCCACTATCCACCAGATCGTTTCTGTTTCGAGTTTCTCCACGCCCAGCACCTGGACCGTCGAGACCGACAAGGGCCCGGCCCAGTTCGTGCTGAAGGCCGAAGAAGACATCCGCCGCCTGGGCGGACGCACGCGCCTGCTGATTGCCGCGGGCGATGGCATGCAGTTTCGGGTACCGGACACCACGGTGCTGGACCGGCCGTCCCGGCGTCTGCTGGAGCGCTTTCTGTAAAAGGCCGGCGCAAGCGGGCGGGGGCGGCAGCAAATGTGAGATGCATGGCCACCCCGTTCCCTCATGGTTTGGCGGGAGGGGTGCCCGATGCCACCTCTGCCTGTGCGGCCCGCTTGCGCTCGCGTTCGGCGCGGTGTTTGGCGGCAAAAACCTGCACTTCGGCGTACGAAACGAAGTTGTCGTGGTCGGTGTCGGCATCGTCAAAGGCGGCGGCCAGGCGGGGAAAAAGCACCACTTCGCTGCGGCTGAGCTTGCCGTCGCCGTTGAAGTCGAGCATCTTGAATTCCTGCATGGCCTTGATCTCGCCCTTGGACAGCGGGGCCTTGGCCGGGGCGCTGGCAGCCGCCTGCGCGGGCACGGCCGCCTCCGGCGGGTTGGCGAGTGCCAGGCTGCAGCCCAGGGCGGCCAGCAGGGCCAGTGGGATTTTCATGCGCAAAACTCCTCGGGTCGAACAGGGGTGATGTTGGCATATCTGCGGCCGCAAAGCCCATTTGCAACGCTGCGGGCGCAGGCTTTCACCGGGTGTTGCACTCTTTGGCAGGGCGTCCTGGTTGCATGCAGATGCCAGGCATGCCGGCATGCTCATCCGGCCGGCAGGGTGCCCTGGTTGGCGATGCCGCTGCTCACATGGCCTGCAGGCACATGGCGGGCCGCGGAGGTGACATGGCCGGTCTGGTCGTCAAAGAAAAAGTCGGGTTCGAACTCGCGCAGGAACTCGCCCTTGGGCATGCCGCCCAGAAACATGGCTTCATCGACCGCGATCTGCCAGCTCATCAGCGTCTGGATGGCCCGTTCGTGCGCGGGCGCGCCGCGCGCCGTGACCAGGGCGGTGCGGATGCGCATGGACGGTGCGCCGCTTTGCTGCAGGCGGTGCAGGGCCGACAAAAAAGGTTTGAAGGGCCCGGGGGGCAGGGGCAGCAGGGCCTTTTCGACCTCGTGGGCCTGGAAGGCGTCGAGCCCGGAGGCCTGGAACACCCGCTCGGCCTCGTCCGAAAACAGCACGGCGTCGCCGTCAAAGGCGATGCGCACTTCGTGCGGGTGGGCCGCGCTGGCCTGGGCCGACTGCGTGGCCACCTGCGCCGCCGGGAAGCCCATGGCCAGGGCCTCGTTCACGTCGGCCGCGTTCGCCGAGAGAAAAAGGTGCGCGCCCAGGGGCCGCAGGTAGCGAAACGGCGCCGCCCCCTGCGTGAAGACCCCGCGCTGCACCGACGCCAACCCGTGGGCCTTGGCCGAGCGGAACACGCGCATGCCACTGACCGGGTCGTTGCGCGACAGCACCACCACCTCCACCCGCTGCTGCGCGGGCTCGTTGAAGGCGAGCAGCTTCTTGACCAGCGAAAACGCCACGCCGGGCCGCGCCGGCTCATCCAGCCGGTCGAGCTGCAGCTGCATGTAGCCTTGGGGGTGCTCGGGGTCGAAGATGCGGTTTTCTTCTTCAAAATCGAACAGTGCGCGTGACGAGATCGCCACCACCAGCTTGTCGTCCAGGGTCACCGCCATGGATCCTCCTTGAAAGCCATCCATTCCACCACTCGCAGCCGTTGAAACAGGCGCGCCACAAGCCAGGGCCGCCGCGCAAGGGCCGCCCCGTCGCGCTGGCGGCGTCCCCCCTCCCGCATCGCGCAGCGAGGCGAGAGAGGGGGTGAAGGCGCGTAGCGCCTCAGGGGGGTGCACTTCATTTCACGAACTGGTTGAGCTGGATGATGGGCAGCAGCACTGCCAGCACGATCAGCATCACGATCAGGCCCATGGCCACGATGAGCAGCGGCTCCAGGATGGTGGCCAGCTGCATGGCGCGGCGCTGCACGTCGTTGGACAGCTGGGTGGCGGCGCGCTGCAGCATCACCGGCAGCTGGCCGGTCTGCTCGCCCAGGCGCGCAAACATGGCCAGCAGGCCGGGGAAGCGTTTTTTCTGCGCCAGCGCCGAGGCCAGCGGGGCGCCCTCGCGCACCAGCACCAGCGCATCGAGCGCATCGGCGCGCAGTGCGCGGTTGTTCAGGGTTTCGGCGGCGGCCTGCAGGGCCTTGAGGATGGGCACGCCGGCGCTGGCCAGCATGGCCAGCGTGCTGGCAAAGCGCGCCGCGTTGTAGCCGCGCGCCAGCTTGCCCACCAGGGGCAGGTTCAGCCAGGCGGCATCAAACTTTTGACGAAAATGCTCGATTGCCAAGGCCCAGCGTGCACCTATAGCTATCAAAACGACAGCAATCAGCATCAGCCAGCCATAGCTGCGCACCGCGGCGCTCACGGCCAGCATGGCCACGGTGAGAAAGGGCAGGGCGCGCTTGGTGCCGGCGAACACACTGGCCACCTGCGGCACCACGTAGCTCACCAGGAACAGCACGATCGCGATGGCGATCAGGGTGACGATGGCTGGGTACAGCGCCGCGCCCATCAGCTTGGCCTGCAGGGCCTGGCGCTCTTCGAGGTCGTCGGCCAGGCGCTCCAGCACCAGGCCGAGGTTGCCGCTGTGCTCGCCCGCGCCGATCACGGCGCAGTAGATGTCGGAAAACTCGCGCGGATGCTGGGCCAGCGCGCGGGCAAAGGGGGCACCGGCGTTCACCTCGGAGCGCAAGGCCGCCACCAGATGGCGCTGGCGCTCGTCGTCGGCTTCCTCCGACAGGGCGGAAAGGGCGCGCTCCAGCGGCAGGCCCGAGGCCACCAGCCCCGCCAGCTGGCGGGTCCAGATGGCCAGGGCGGAGGCGCCCAGCACCGGCCGCGTGAAAAGGCGCTGCCCCAGGCCGGCGGGGGCGCCATCGCGCGACTGGCCGGTCTGCACGGGCTCCACGCTCAGGGGCACCAGCGCCTGGGCCCGCAGCAGGCTACGGGCCGACTTGGCCGTGTCGGCTTCCATCAGGCCCTTGCGGGTCTGGCCCTGGGCGTCCAGGGCTTCAAAAGAAAAAGCGGGCATGTGGGGGGGACCGGATGAGCTGTCAGGCGCGATAAGCCAGCCCGTGATGGTAGCCGCTGCCCGTGACGCTGTACTGTGCAGCCGGGGCTTCAGGCCATCTCGGCGACGGCCTGCGCCGCAATGTCCAGCGAACGCAGGCGCAGCGCCGGGTCGAACACGTCGCTGACCAGCATGAATTCGTCCGCGCCCGTGGCCTGGTGCAGGTGGGCCAGGCCGGCGCGCACCGTGTCGGGCCCGCCGATGACGGCTGCGGCCAGAAAGTCGCCGATGGCAGCGCGCTCTTGCGGCTGCAGGCGCGCGGCAAAGTTCTCGATGGGCGGCAGCAGGCGGCGGCGGTCGCCCGTGAGGATGCCCAGCACGCGCTGGTAGGTGCTGCTGGCCAGGAAATCGGCTTCGGAGTCGGTGGGCGCCGCGATCAGGGGCACGCCAATCACCACATAAGGCCGGGGCCACGCAGCGGACGGCCGGTACAGGTTGCGGTACAGATCGAGCGCCTGGTGCAGCAGGCGCGGCGCGAAATGCGAGGCAAAGGCATAGGGCAGGCCGCGTTCGGCCGCCAGCTGTGCCGAAAACAGGCTGGAGCCCAGCAGCCAGATGGGCACGTTGGTGCCTGCACCGGGCATGGCAATCAGGCGCTGGTCGGGTGTGGCCGGTGCCAGCAGGCGCTGCAGCTCGGCCACGTCCTGCGGAAAATCATCGGCGGTTTCGACGCGGCTGCGGCGCAGGGCGCGCATGGTGGCCGGGTCGGTGCCGGGCGCGCGGCCCAGGCCCAGGTCGATGCGGCCGGGGTACAGCTCGGCCAGCGTGCCAAACGCCTCGGCCACCACCAGCGGCGCATGGTTGGGCAGCATCACGCCGCCCGAGCCCACGCGGATGCGCTGCGTGCCCCCGGCGATATGCCCCACCAGCACGGCGGTGGCCGAGCTGGCAATGCCGGCCATGTTGTGGTGCTCGGCCAGCCAGTAGCGCGCAAAACCCAGCGCTTCGGCGTGTTGCGCGGTGCGCAGGGCGATCTGCAGTGCCTGGGCGACGGTGCCGCCTTCGCGCACGGCGACCAGGTCGAGCATGGAAAGGGCGGGGCGTTGGGCAGTAGTCATGGCCCGATTGTCGGCGCGCTGCGCCATGGCTGCTGGCGGGGCTGTGGGATCCAGGTCTTGCGGCAAGGTCGCCGGCCGGCGATACGCCTGAGCCGTCATTTTTTGGTAGCCAAAACACGGGGTTGCTCACAAAATATTTCAAATCCATGGCCGCCGCACCGTGAGCGATGGGTGGTGGACACCTTGCATGGGGGGCGTATGGGTTTTTTCAGTCGATTGTTCCGGATTCGTGAGCAGGATGCCTCCAGCCCCGAAACCACCTGGGCCGTGGAAGACAACGGCAGCGAACTGGTGCTGGATGAAGAGTACGCCGCCATGCTGATGACAGAGATCGACATCGACGCCGCCATCGCCAGCCACGAGCGCTGGCGCCTGCTGTTGCAGGACATGGTCAATGGTCGCTCCGACGAGGCCATGCACCCCGACCGTATCTGCCAGGATGACCGCTGCGACCTGGGCCGCTGGCTCCATGGTGCGGGCCGTGTGCGGCTGGGGCATTACCCGGCCTTCGGGATGCTGGAGGCGCGGCACCGGTATTTTCACCAGCAGGCGGCGGCGGTGGTCACCTGCTTCGAGGCCGGCGATCAGGCCACTGCGGCCCAGCTGCTCAACAGCCGCTGCCGCCACGCATCCAACCAGGTGCTGTTGCTGCTCAAGGAGCTCAAGCGCGGGCTCGGGCGCTGACCGGGGCTGTCAATTGCTGGTGAATCAATCGCAATTGGCACTTTTCTGGCAGGGCGTGCGGCCGATTTTGCAGGGATCAAACGATCTGTTCCAGCTGCCAGCCGGTTTCTCGGGCAATGTCCTGCAGGTGGTGCCCCGCCAGCGTGTAGTGGATTTCGGTGCCGACAGGCGCCCCCAGCGTGGGCAGCAGCGCGCGCAGGGCGCTGCGGGCGGCGTGCAGGTCATAGGCGTTGATGTCGATGCGGATGTAGGCCGGTGGCCGCAGTCCGTCGGGGCGCCGTTCACCGAGCGAATCGCCCCAGCCCACCACCAGTCCAAGGTCCTGCGAGCGCAGCATCTGGTCGATGGTGTCCTCGCGGTGGTGCAAGGGGTCTGGGACATTGCGCCGGCCCACCGGGATTTTCACGAAGAGGAAGCCAGCGATCACCTCGGGCCGTGCGGGCTGGCCGGGTGAAGGTGCGGGCGCCGAGTGGGGCGCTGGGGTGGGTGGGTGGGCCATGGGGCTGATTTTAGGGACGCGCGGTCAGCAGGGTGATTGGGCGCGGCACCGGGCCGCTTCAGTAGCTGCGACCGCCCTTGTACATCGCGTGCTGGCGCCGCTGCAGCGTGGCCGCTTCGCCCAGCCGCGCCATGGCCGCGCCGGCGTGCGCGTGCGTGATGGCCATGCCCAGCGCATCGGCGGCGTCGGTGCCGGGCAGGCCGGGCAGCTGCAGCAGGCGGCGCACCATTTCCTGCACCTGGGTCTTGGCGGCGCGGCCGTGGCCGACCACGGCCTTTTTCATCTGCAGCGCGGTGTATTCGGCCACGGGCAGGTTGCTGGCCACCAGGGCGGTAATGGCCGCGCCACGGGCCTGCCCCAGCAGAAGGGTGGACTGGGGGTTGACGTTGACGAAGACGATCTCGACGGTGGCCACGTCGGGCTGGTAGCGCGCCGCCACCTCGCTGATGCCGTCAAACAGCACCTTCAGCCGCCCGGGCAGGTCGCCCAGGGCCAGCGCGGTGGTGCGGATGGTGCCGCTGGCCACATAGCCCAGCCGGTGACCGTCCACATCGATCAGGCCGAAGCCCGTGGTCTGCAGGCCGGGGTCAATTCCCAGAATTCTCATGTGTTGTTGAAGGAGTGGCTGCTACCGCTTGCCAGTCGCGTGGCGGGCATGGGGTGATGATACGGGCCGGGCGCAGTGCACCGAAACCAAATCCGGGACAATGCCCGCTTTTGTGCATACAGCCTTTGCAGGATTTCCATGACCGAAGCCACTTCCGCGCCCCCGCTGCCCGACCGCCTGTCCATCGACCCGCGCAGCCCGCACCATGTTGCCGCCGTGTTCGAGCACGACATCGGCATCCGCCTGAACGACAAGGACCGCTTCGATGTCGAGGAATACTGCATCAGCGAAGGCTGGGTCAAGGTGCCTGCGGGCAAGACGCTCGATCGCAAGGGCAAGCCGCTGCTGATCAAGCTCAAGGGCAAGGTGGAAGCGTTCTACCGTTGATGGCCATCCCGCCACGGCGGCCGGGCGCAATGCGGCCCGTGCAACCCGCGCCATGACTGCGGTGCTGGAGCCGGCATCGGTCCGCACCTGGGTCGTCCACTGCGATGGCAGCGCCATGCCCAACCCTGGCCGCATGGGGCTGGGCGTGGTGCTCTGCGCGCCCGACGGTACCCGCCACACCTTTGCGCAGGCCACGCACACCACGGGCTGCAACAACGAGGCCGAGCTGCGGGCCCTGCTGCTGGCCTTGGCTGAGTTGCAGGCGCGTGGGGCCAGCGCACTGCAGGTGCACAGCGACAGCAGCATCCTGGTGGAGCAACTCGGCGGCACGCCCGTGGTGCCGATTGCGCGGCTGCAAGACCTTTTTGACCAGGCGCGCCGCCTGCTGCAGACCTTCGGGCCGGTGCAACTGCAGTGGGTTCCGCGCCACCGAAATGCCGAGGCCGACGCCCTGGCCCGCGCCGCGCTGGGGTTGGCACCCAAGCTGCCCGCGCGGCCTATCGGCCAGCGGCGCAAAAAGTAGGCGTTCGCCGGGCCAAGGATCAGGGCAGCTCGGCACTGCCCATGCGCGCCAGGATGGTGCGCGTGCGCCCTGCCAGGTAGGCCGAGCCGGGGGTCTTCTCGAAGCGCTTGGGCGCGGGCAGCATGACGGCCAGGCGTGCGGCCTCCTGCGGCGACAGGCGCGCGGCCGGCTTGCGGAAGTAATGCTGGGCCGCGGCCTCGGCGCCAAACACGCCATCGCCCCATTCCACGCTGTTGAGGTAGATCTCCAGGATGCGCTGCTTCGGTAAAAGTTGCTCCAGCAGCACGGTCAGCACGAACTCCTGGCCCTTGCGCAGCAGCGTGCGCTCGCCCGAGAGCAGCAGGTTCTTGGCCAGCTGCTGGGTGATGGTGGAGCCGCCCCGTATCCTGGGCGTGCGCACGGGCTTGTCGGGCGCGCGGGCCTGGGCCCGGGCGATCTGCGCCTCGGCCTGGGCGTTGCGCTCCCAGGCTTTTTCGATGGCGTTCCAGTCCACGCCGTCGTGGGTGACGAAGCTGCCGTCTTCGGCCGCGATCACGGCGCGTTTGAGGTGGTCGGAAATCTGGGCGTAGGGCAGCCACTGCTGGCGCCAGCGCACATCGCCCTTGCTGGCTACCTGCGCCCAGATCTCGGAGCGCTGGAAGGTGGTGGATTCGGGGGCGACCCAGGCCATCAGCGCGATGCGCGCCACAAAAAACAACTGCAGGGCCACCAGGGCCACCACCACCAGGCCCAGCCAGCGCAACAGGGCTTTCATGACCGTGGCCCGCTCACGCAGCGGCCTGCAGTTCGGCCAGCACCTGGGCCGATGGCGGGCGCACGCCACGCCACAGGGCAAAGGCCTCGGCGGCCTGTTCCACCAGCATGCCCAGGCCGTCGCGCGGCACGGCGCCATGCTGGCGGGCCCAGTCGAGAAAACCCTGCGCCGCCGGGCCGTACATCATGTCGTAGGCCAGGCTGCCGGGGCGCAGCACATGGGTGGGCACGGGAACGGAGTCACCGCTCAGGCTGCTGGCCGTGGCATTGATGATGAGGTCGAAATCGGCGTCCAGCGCCTGTGGAGCAAGCGCCAGAAGCTCTGCCTTTTGCAGCAGTGCCAGGTCGGCATGGGCCTGCACCAGGGCCTGCGCCCGGGCCAGCGTACGGTTGGCCACGGTGACATGGCGCACGCCCGCCTGCAGCAAGGGGCCCAGCACGCCGGCTGCGGCGCCACCGGCGCCCACCAGCAGCACGTCGCGCCCGGCCAGCGGCAGGCCCGCGTTGCGCGTGATGTCGGCCACCAGGCCCAGGCCGTCGGTGTTGTCGGCGTGGATGGCCTGTCCGTCAAAGACCAGGGTGTTGGCGGCGCCCGCCCGCTGCACGCGTTCGCTGCGCGTGGTGGCCAGCGCGGCGGCTTCGAGCTTGAAAGGCACGGTGACATTGCAGCCGCGCCCGCCGCGGGCCATGAAGTCGCGCACGCCCTGGGCAAAGCCGCCGATGGGCAGCAGGCAGCGTTCGTACACCAGGTGCTCGCTGGTCAGTTCGGCAAAGCGGGCGTGGATGGCGGGCGAGCGGCTGTGCGCCACCGGGTTGCCCATCACGCAATACAGGTCATCGGAAGAACTCATGGAGCGCGGTGTGAAGGATGGAATGCGGGCGGGGCACGATTGTCTCCCCGGCGCCGCAGGCCGGTTCTTAGGGGCTGCGGCCTTCGGGGTCGGTTTCGAAGTTGGTGGTCAGGGTCTGGTCGCGTGTGAACTTGAAGCGCGCCACCATGGCGATCTGGTCGGCCTGGCGGCGCATCTCGGCATTGAAATGGCCGAATGGGCCGGAGGCCCGCGCGATGGCCTCGGCCTGCCGGTCCAGCGTGCGATTGCCCGAACCCTGCACCACCTCGGTGGCCAGGACGCGGCCATCGTGGTTGACGGTGATGATCATTGTCAGCTCGCCATAGAGCTTCCTGCCGCCTTGTTCGGGGAAGTTTTCTGTGCCCTTGTCCTCGACCTTGCTGCGCAGGGCCGAGTAATACACCGCGTAGGCCTCTTCGCGCGTGGCGGGGCTGATGTAGCGCTTCTTGGGGCGTGCGTTTTCTTCGTTGATGCGCTTTTCGATCTCGGCCAGCAGCTTGACGAGCTGGCGGCGCTTTTCCTCTTCGGCGGCCTGGCTGCCACTTTGGCTGGGCTTGCGCGGATCGGGCAGGGGCAGCGCGGCGATCTGTTTGCGCAGCTGGGCCAGCAGCTGGTTTTGCTGCTCTTGCAGGGTGTCCAGCCGACGCTGAGATTCCTCGAAATCGTCGCCCACGGCCGTGAGTGCCGAATAGGGCAGGGGACTGGTGGCGCGGCCCTTGTTCGCCTCACCGCCCCCGGCCATGTTGGCCTGGGCGATGGCCTGCGCCTTGTCGGGCCGTTCGTTGGACTTGGCGTTGACCAGGATGACTTCGAGCGGCGTGTCCTGGAACACGCGATTGAAGCCCTCGGGGTCGATGAAACGCACCGACAGCAGCGCAGCGTGCAGCGCCACCGACACGCCCAGCGTGAGCTGCAGCGTGGTGAAGCGGGTGAGGAAGGAAGCGTTTTTCATCGCCGGGCTGCCCCAAGATGAAAAGCGGCCCCCTCGGGGCTGAGGGCTGCGGCTTCAGGCCTGCCGGCGCAGGGCTGGACAGCCCGAAGAGGTGATGCCTCTGGCGTCATCGCGGCCTGCAAGGTCAGCGACCACACGAAGTGAGGGAGCGTGGGGGCCATGTTCACGGGGCAGGATTATCGGTGCTGGCGGTGCCGTTGGTGTCGGCCTCGTTCACATCGACGGCAATGGCAATGGGGCCGGCCACGGCCGCGTCGTCATCGGTGTCGTCGGCATCTTCCACCGGGCCATCGTCACGGGTGTCGTCGGGATCGTCCAGGCGCTCGATCACGGTGCCGTGCAGGTCAAGCGTGATCTCGTCCACCTCGCCGAGCTTGACTCTGAGGCGTGCGCCGCGCGGCAGGTTCTGCGCGCCCAGCACGGGGAAGACCAGCGGCAGCGTGTCGGCGCGCACCAGAAAGCTGCCGCCCGGCCCTTCCTTGAAGACGGTGGCGTTGAGCTCGGTGATGCCGTTCTGCTCCAGGTATTGCAGCGTCCAGAAACGCTCCATGCCGGCCTGGTAGCCGTTGTAGGCGCCGTAGGCTGCGTCAAAGCTGCTGATGATGGAGAACAGCTCGGCATCCTTGGGTTTGAAGGGGGCCGCCAGGGCTGCCGTCCTGCCGTTGCGCACACAGGCAATGATCTGCCACTGGTTCACCAGGTCCACATAGCGGCGCAGCGGCGAGGTGGCCCACGAATAGGCCTTGACGCCAATGCCGGCGTGCGGCAGCGCCTTGGTGCCCATGCGCACCTTCACGCCCGGCGCCATGCTGGCCTGGCTGCGGTAGATGCCGGGCACGCCGTGTTCGGCCAGCATCAGGCCCCAGGTGCTGTTGGCCACGATGGCGGCCTCGGCCACGATCAGGTCCAGCGGTGCGCCGCGCTGGCGCGTGCTGATTTGCACCTGCTCTGAGCCATTGGGCTCGCCACGGTCGTTGCCGATCAGCTTGAAGTTGTAGTCGGGCCGGTTGAAGTTTTCGGGCTTGCCGCGCACCACTTCGCGCTGGGCCTTGAGGGTTTGGGCCAGTCGGTGCAAAAACGACAGCTGATCGCGCACATCCAGCAATCGCTGCGGGGTGTTTTCTATCTCAATGGCCGGGTCGGTCAGCCAGGCCTCGGTGACGATGTGGTCGAGCTGGTCGTGGCGCAGGTTGGCCACCACGGGCACGCGTTCGAGCTTGGTTTCGGTACCCGTGATCGCGAGCGTTGCTTCGTCCACCGTGACATACAGCGATACAGCCGGGTTGGCGCGGCCTTCGTCCAGCGTGTAGATCTGCACCACCTCGTCGGGCAGCATGGTGATCTTGTAGCCGGGCATGTAGACGGTGGACAGGCGGGTGCGGCCCAGCTGGTCGAGCGGCGTGCCCGGCACGATGGCCAGGCCCGGCGCGGCGATGTGGATGCCCACCACCACGCTGCCCGTGCCCAGGCCCTGCACCGACAGCGCATCGTCGATCTCGGTGGTCTGCGAGTCGTCGATGGAATAGGCCTGCACGGGCGCCAGCGGCAGGTCGGCCGGCGGCTGCGGTGCGGTGAGCTGCGGGAAACCCGTGCCCTTGGGGAAGTTGTCGAACAGGAAGCGCTTCCAGTGGAACTGGTAGGCCGAATCGATGGCGCCGGCCTTTTGCAGCAGGTCGAGCGGCGCCAGGTGCGTGGCGCGGCTGGCCTCGACCACGGCCTTGTATTCGGGCGCGTTCTTGTCGGGGCGGAACAGGATCTTGTAGAGCTGCTCGCGGACGGGCTGCGGGCATTCGCCGCGTCCCAGCGCCTCGGCCCAGCCGCTGATCTGCTGCACGATCAGCTTTTTCTTCTCGATGGCGGCCAGGGCCTGCTGCAGGATCTCGGCCGGGGCTTTCTTGAAGCGGCCCTTGCCGGCGCGGCGGAAGTAGTGCGGCGCCTCGTGCAGGGCAAACAGCGCGCCGGCCTGCTGGGCCAGCGTGGCGTTGTCCGAAAAATAGTCGCGCGCCAGGTCGGCAAAACCGAAATCCTCCTCGGGTGCGAACTCCCAGGCCAGCGGCAGCTCGATGGTCTGGGCCATGGCCTGCGCCTGGGCCATCAGCTCGGACGGTGCGGGCTTCTCGAATTTCAACAGGAGGTTCGCGGCCTTGACCTTGACCCGCTTGCCCGAATCGAGCTCGACTTGGGCCGAGCTTTCGGCTTCGGACAGGATGCGACCGGCCATGAATTTGCCGGCTTCTTCAAACAATGCGTGCATGGGCGGCATTCTCCCATGGGCGCCGGGGGGTGTTTTTCAGATCTCCAGCACCAGCCCGGGCGCAAACGCCTTGTTCTCCACCACCCCCTGGGGGGCATAGCCGCGCGGGTTGGCCACGACGCGCGTGGCGCCCACCTGGTAGTCGAAGCTGTCGTGCACATGGCCGTGCAGCCACAGCCGGGGCTGCCAGCGCAGGATGCGCGCCTCCAGATCGGAGACAAAACAGGCGTTGAGGGGTGAGCCGGCAAACTGCGGGGCGATGCTGCCGCGCGCGGGCGCAAAGTGCGTGACGACCACGGTGGGCCCGTCGAACGGCTCGGCAAAACGCGCCTCCAGCCAGGCCACCGACCGGTCGAACAGCATTTGCGAGACGGCGGGCGTGAAGGGTGCGGCAAAGTCGGGTGCCACGCGGATGCGGCTGAAGTCCCGCACCAGCTCCATGGCCTTGGCCAGCGCTTCGTCGCGCTGCTGCGGCGCGTCGAAGAGCCGGTAGTCCGACCACAGCGTGCAGCCCAGGAACCGCACACCGCCATGGCGCCACGCATCGCATTCGAGCACGCGCACGCTGCTGCCTTCGGCATGCGTGCGCAGTTGCGCCATGGTGGTCACCAGATCGGAGCCATAGAACTCGTGGTTGCCCGCGACGAACACGGTGGGCCGGTCCAGTTGCCGCGCCCAGGCCATGGCCGCGGCGGGCCGCTGCAGGTCGCCGGCCAGTACCACCACGTCGGCGGGCGGCACATCCAGGGCCAGCGGGTGCACCGACAGGTGCAGATCGGACAGCAGGGCAATTTTCATGGCGTGCGGTGCATCAGGAGGAGCGGTGGCCATTGTGGCCGCTGACGCCCCTGGCAGGAGGGGCGTGGGGCGGCACCCCTGCCGGCAACAGGTGCTTGTCACTTTTTTGCGCTGGCGGGCGTCCAATGACCAGGAACGAGCAAAAACCGACAAACCCAAGAGGCATGCCATGCACCTACCCCCATCGGAGCCCGTAGCGCGGGCGGCCTGCGATCCTTGCTCTGACGATGAACTGATCGAAGGGGCCTTGCAGGGCGAGCAGTCCGCCTTCGAGGCCATCATGCGCCGGCACAACCGCCTGTTGTTCCGCGCCGCGCGCGGGGTAGTGTCCGACGATGCCGAGGCGCAGGACGTGGTGCAGGAGACCTATCTGCGCGCCTTCACCCGGCTGCAGGATTTTCGGGGCGGCGCGGCGCTGGGCACGTGGCTGGCGCGCATCGCCATCAATATTGCGCTGGATGCACTGCGTAAGCGCGGCCGCTCGGTGCCGTCCATGCCAATGGACAGCGCGCAGGACGGTGACGACGAACCTTCACCGGAGCACATGATGTCTTTGAGCGCCCCACCGAGCCAATCGCCCGAGGCGGCCCTGGCACGCGGCGAGCTGCGCGGTTTGCTGCAGTCGGCCGTCGAAGGCCTGCCGCCGCTCTACCGCAGTGTCTTCATCTTGCGAGCCGTGCAGGAGATGAGCGTGGAAGAGGCGGCGTTTTGCCTGCAGGTGAGCAGTGACGTGGTCAAGACCCGCTACCTGCGGGCCCGCACGATGCTGCGCGACGCGCTGGGCGCGCAGATCGAGGCGCATGCCGAGAGTGCCTTCCCCTTCGCGGGCGCACGCTGCGACCAGGCGGTGCGCAACGTCGTTGCCGAGCTGCAGCAGCGCGGGCTGATTGCGCAGCGCTGACAGATCGTTCCTTGTTTTCACCACCCCAGGAGAACACCATGAAGAATATTTTTATTGACGTGCCCTCGCAGGCCCTGTTCCTTGCGCGCCGCCGGGCCATGTCCCTGTCGGGCGCCGCTGTGCTGTCGGCCGGTGCCGTGGCCTTGCTGGGCGGGCGTGACGCGCTCGCGGCGGGTGCCAAGATGAGCGCCAAGGACCTTGAGGCCGATGTGCGCATCCTCAACACCGCTCTGGGCGCCGAGCTGGAGGCCGTGGCGGCCTACCAGGTGGGCGCCGAAAGCGGCCTGCTGAGCAAGGGCGTGCTGCCGGTGGCGGTGCAGTTCCAGGGGCACCACAAGGAACATGCGCAGGCCATTGCGGCCACGGTGCAAAAGCTCGGCGGCAAACCGGTGGCGGCCAAGGACAAATACGCGTTCCCGGTGGAAAAACTCAAGGCCGAGGCCGATGTGCTGCGCTTTGCCGCGGGCCTGGAGCGGGGCGCCATCTCCGCCTACCTGGGCGCCGTGCCTCTGTTTGCCGACCGCGCGCTGGCGCAGGTGGCCGCCAGCATCCTGGGCGATGAGGCCATGCACTGGGCGGTGCTGCGTCAGGTGCTGGGCGACAACCCCGTGCCGTCGGCCTTCATGTCATGACACCGCGCCATGCTCCAGTCGCCCTGTGGCTGGCGGCCGGCCTGTTCGCGGCGGGCGCCAGCGCGGCACCCGACCCGGCCGCCCTGCAGCGCGGCGAGCAGGTCTACGCGCGCTGCGCCGCCTGCCACGCCATCGAGGGCAACCGCACGGGGCCGCAGCATTGTGGGCTGTGGGGGCGCCGCGCAGGCACGGCGCAGGGCTACAGCACCTATTCCAAGGCTCTGCGCGACAGCGCCATCGTCTGGGACGAGCGCTCGCTCAATGTCTTTCTGAAAGACCCGATGAAGACTGTGCCCGGCACGGCCATGGGCTACGCCGGTGTGAAGGACGACGGCGAACGCGCTGATCTCATCGCCTGGCTCAAAGAGGCCACGCGCCCGGGCAAGGCGTGCCAGCTAGTGCCGTAGGCGGTTCTTCCAGCACAAGCACGTTTTGAAATGCGCAGCGCTGCCTGGCAGCGCCGCAGGGGCAAGGTTTGCCAAAACATTGGTTGACAGGAGAAATGCACATGAAACACGCACCCATTTCCCTGCGCGCCGCTCAGGCGCTGCGTGCTGCGAACACCTTGCGCCTGCTGCGCCTTGCCGGCCCGCTGGGCCTGGTTGCGGCCGTGGCGGTCGCCTGCGGTGGCGGGTCATCGACGGACAGTGCCGATGCGACCCAGGCTGCGCTGGTCGCGCAGGGCCGGCAGATCTTTCGCTTTGACACCTTCGGCGACGAGGCGCAGTGGACCGATGTGCTGAAGATGCACGACGTCATCAACGCCGCGGTCGACCCGGTCACGGCGCTGTCCGTGGGGCTGAAGGTCGACGCCGAGGCCTTGCCCGCCGCCGTGGTGGCCGGCATCCAGAACGGCAGCGTGGACCTTCAAAGCCCGGCCACCACGGTGGCGCTGCTCAAGCTCAACGCCGTTGTCGGCGTCAAGGGTGTGGTGGAAACGGTCAACGGCGTGGACCGGCTGGTCCGGGTGGGCATCACCTGTGCGCTGTGCCATTCGACCGTCGACAACTCGTTCTCCAAGGGCATTGGCAAGCGCCTGGATGGCTGGCCCAACCGCGATCTCAATCCGGGGGCGATCATGGCCTTGTCGCCCGCGCTGGACTTGGCGGCGAAGGCCGCACTCAACAGCTGGGGGCCGGGCAAGTTCGATCCGCGCCACAACGTGGACGGCCTGAGCAAGCCGGTCGTCATTCCGCCGGCCTACGGTCTGGCGGGCATCCACCGCATCACCTTCACCGGAGACGGCGAGGACATCGCCTACTGGAACCGCTATGTGGCGGTGGCCGAGATGGGCGGGCAAGGGACGGTGATCGAGCCGCGCCTGAACCTCCGCATCACACATGGTACCGACGATCTGGTTTCGGCCAAGCTGCCCGCCCTGCAGGCGTACCAGCTGTCGCTGGGTGCGCCACCGGCCCCGGCGGGCAGCTTTGACCCGGTGGCCGCCGAGCGCGGGCGCATCGTGTTTGAAGGTGGCGGCAAGTGTGCGGCCTGCCACAGCGGGGGCAGTTTCACCGACGCCAATACCCGCTTGCACCCACCGGGTGATTCCATGGCAGAGCCAGAAACCCCGAGCTACGCCTCTCGGTCAGCAACCCGGCTGTACCGCACGTCGCCCTTGAAAGGGGTCTGGCAGCACGCCCCTTATTTCCACGACGGCTCGGCCGCCACCCTGGACGATGTGGCGCAGGCCTACAACACCCGGCAGAGCCTGGGCCTCAGCGCCCAGGAGGTGGCCGACCTGGCGCAGTACCTGAAATCGCTGTAGCCGCAGGAGGCGGCCTATGGCATGAATGCACCGGAAAGATCCGGCTGATCGGTATCCTGGTCAGTGCAGGCCCGCAGGGCCGGGTCATCGATACGGTGGGCGGCTGTGGGCGCCAGCCTGTGGGCCCAGGGCCAGCAGACTGGTGTTGCCGATCTGCGGGGGAGCCAGCGCGGCCGGCGCAGGTGCTGCCGGCCCGCCCCTATGATCCAGGGCTTTTGCATGAAGACTTGGGTTCATTGAAATGCGTCTGGATGCCATTGCCGCACCGCTGACCCTGCTGGCAGTGGCTGTGCCGTTTCTGTTCTCGTACCCGCAGCCCCCATCCTCCAATTTCTGGCCCCTGGCAGCGGCGTGGGTTTGCGCGGCCGTGCTGGCCCTGCTGGTGGTGTGCCGGACCGGGTGGCTGCGCCGCGCGCCGGATGCAGCCCTGGCGCCGGATGGCCGTGCTTTCCTGGCAGCGCAGCTGGCGGTGGGCCTGTTGCTGGCGGCCTTGCTGGCCGGGGTGGTCGGCTTGCTGCAGTACTTTCTGGGCGACCCCGGGCTGTCGCCCTGGGTGCAGCCCTCCACGCAAGGGCAGGCCATCGGCAACCTGCGCCAGCGCAACCAGCAGGCATCGCTGATGAGCCTGGGGGTGTGGGCGCTGTTGTGGGTGGTGGCGCAGGTGCCGGCGCGGCTGGTGGCTGGCCGCGCAGCGCCGGCAACGCCATTGCAGCAAGCCTTGCTGGGCGGCGGGCGCATGTGGCCGTCGTGGCTGGTGGGCCTGCTGGTGGTTGCTGCGCTGGCGTTGCTGGCGGCGGGCAGCGCGGCCACGGCATCGCGCACCGGGGCGATGCAGTGGCTGCTGATGGTGGCGCTGCTGGTGCTGTGGCGCGGCACCGGCGGGCGCCTGGCGGTGGGCCTGGCCCTGGTCGGGATGCTGCTGTATGCCCTGGCCGGCTGGATGCTGCCGGTCCTGTTGCTGGACTGGACGGGGTTTGCCACCGAAGGCGTGTTCACCCGCCTGGGGGGCGACACGCAGACCTGTGGCAGCCGGCGGGTGCTGTGGTCCAACGTGCTCTACCTGATTGCCCAGAAGCCCTGGACGGGCTGGGGCTGGGGCGAGCTAGACTATGCGCACTACATGACGCTGTTTCCGGGGGAGCGCTTTTGCACGCTGCTCGACAATGCCCACAACCTGCCTTTGCATCTGGCGGTGGAGCTGGGGCTGCCGGTGGCTGCCATCGCATGCGGCGCCGTGCTGCTTGGGGTGGGGCGCGCGCGGCCTTGGGCGGAGACGGATGCGGTGCGCCAGCTGGCCTGGGGCGCGCTGGCCATCATTGGCTTGCACAGCATGGTGGAGTTCCCCCTGTGGTATGGGCCTTTCCAGCTGGTCACGGCGCTGGCGCTGGCGCTGCTGTGGCGGCGGGCGCTGCTGGGCTGGGTGCGTTCTCCGGCGCTGGTGGCCAGCGCTGCGGTGGCCCTGGTGGCAGTGTGCGGGGTGGGCGCGGCCGTGGCGTGGGATTACTACCGTGTCAGCCAGCTTTACCGCCCCATGGATTCCCGGCCGCCGGCCTACCAGGGCGACACCCTGGCCAAGGTGTCCAACACCGTGCTGTTCACCGACCAGGTGGATTTTGCGTTGCTGACCACCACCGCGCTGACCCATGAGAACGCCCAGCAAGTGCATGCGCTGGCCACGAAGCTGCTGCATTTTTCTCCCGAGCCCCGCGTGATCGAGAAGCTGATCGAAAGTGCGCTGCTGCTGGGCAGGGACGACGAGGTGGCATTCCAGCTGCGGCGTTACCGCGCAGCCTATCCCGAGGAGCATGCGCGCTGGGCGAGCGCCCAGCGCCCCGCACCGCCCGCTGCGCCGTGAGCCTTCGGCTTACGCCAGCTGCAGAAACTGCGCCACGGCCGGCAGGTGGTCTTTGAAGTTGCTGAGCGCATGGTCGCCGCCTTCGAGCAGCGCCAACCGGGCGTCGGGGTAGCGCGCCACCATTTCCCGCCAGTCCAGCACCTCGTCGCCCTTGGCGATGATGGCCAGTTCGGGGCCCACGGGCAGGGGGCGGTCTGTGGCCAGCGCCTGCAGCTCGGCGATGTATTCCGGCAGGAAGAAGAAGCGTTCTGTCGGGTCATGCCATGCCGTTTGCTCGCCAATATGGCGTGCCAGGTCCCGTGCCGGGTCCACGGCAGGGTTCAGCAGGACACTGGGGCAACCCGTGTGCCGCGCCACCCAGCTGGCATAGAAGCCTCCCAGCGAAGAGCCCACCACGGCCATCGAGGCGCGCGGCCAGGCAGCGATGCCTTGCGCCACCAGGGCCATGGCAGCGCGGGGCGAGGGCGGCAGCTGGGGACACCACCAGTGCACCGCAGGATGGTGCTGCGCCACATAGGCCGCCATCAGCCGGGCCTTGGCCGACTGGGGGGAGGAACGAAAACCGTGCAGGTACAGCAGGTGCGTGGTGGTCATGGGGCTCTCGGTGCGGGGACTGGCTGGGCCATTGCTGCCTTGGGCGGGTGCAGCGCCAGCATAAGACCCGTGTCCCAGGGGGCCACGCCGTGCGGCCCGCGGTTTTGCCAGCGCACACCACGCTCGATTTTGCCCCGCTTTCCACCGCCAACCGCCGGGTTCCGGGGGGGGGGCTCCCTGTGCTGGGCCGTTTCGAGCTGCTGCGGGTGCTGGGGCGCGGTGTGCAGGCCGGCTTATCTGGCGCCCAAGGCAGCCGCAGGTGGCGCGCTACGCCAGCGCAGAGGGGCCGTGATGGCCTTGCGGCAGACGGGCTGACGCGGCCTGCGTTGACCGGGCAGCCCTGGCGGGCCCGATAATTGCGCCATGGCCGCCGTTTTTGACAAACCCTCTCTCACCCAGCGTTTCGTGCCCCTGTTTCAGGGGTTTGACTGGCCGCTCGTCCTGGTGGTGGCGATGCTGGCCAGCGCCGGGCTGCTGGCCATGTATTCGTCGGGCTACGACCATGGCTCGCGCTTCATGGACCATGGGCGCAACATGCTGATTGCGGCCGCCATCCTGTTCATGGTGGCCCAGGTGCCGCCACAAAAGCTCATGGCCATGGCCGTGCCCCTTTACGCCGTGGGGGTGGCGCTGCTGGTGGCTGTGGCGCTGTTCGGCATCACCAAGAAAGGCGCCCAGCGCTGGATCAATCTGGGCATCGTGATCCAGCCCAGCGAAATCCTCAAGATCGCCATGCCGCTGATGCTGGCCTGGTGGTTTCAGAAGCGCGAGGGCCAGTTGCGGCCACTCGATTTTGCCGCGGCCGGGCTGCTGCTGGCCGTTCCGGTGGGCCTGATCATGAAGCAGCCCGACCTGGGCACTTCGCTGCTGGTGCTGGCGGCGGGGCTGTCGGTAATCTTTTTTGCCGGCCTGTCGTGGAAGCTGGTGCTGCCCCCGGTGCTGCTGGGTGCCGTGGGCATCGTGCTGCTGGTCTCCCTGGAGCCCCAGCTGTGCGCCGAAGGGGTGCGCTGGTCGGTCCTGCACGACTACCAGCAGCAGCGCATCTGCACTTTGCTCGATCCCTCACGGGATCCTCTGGGCAAGGGATTCCACATCATCCAGGGCATGATTGCGATTGGCTCGGGCGGCATCTTTGGCAAGGGCTTCATGGCAGGCACGCAGACCCACCTCGAGTTCATTCCCGAGCGCACGACCGACTTCATCTTCGCCGCCTTTTCCGAAGAGTTCGGCCTGGCCGGCAACCTGTTCCTGATCGTGTGCTTCTTGCTGCTGGTGTGGCGCGGGCTGGCCATCGCGGTGGGCGCAACGACCCTGTTCGGGCGGCTCATGGCAGGGGCGGTGTCGATGATCTTCTTCACCTATGCCTTTGTGAACATGGGCATGGTCAGTGGCATCCTGCCCGTGGTGGGTGTGCCGCTGCCGTTCATCAGCTACGGCGGAACGGCCATGGTCACGCTGGGGCTGGCGCTGGGCATCCTGATGTCGGTCGCCCGGGCCCAGCGCATCGATCCCAAGGACGCCCGGCCCGCGCTGTGAGGGGCCGGCGCCCCATTGCGCTGCAGGGGGCTTGCGGGTACAACCCGGTTGCCAACCGTGCTTTGGCATTAATCCGGAGGTGCTTCCCATGGCGTCAAGGTTTGAGCTGAAAAAATCCAAGAACGACAAGTTCGTATTCAATCTGCTGGCGGACAACGGCAAGGTCATTTTGACCAGCGAACTCTACGAGTCCAAGGCCAGTGCGCTCAACGGCATCGAATCCGTCAAGAAGAATGCTCCCGACGATGGCCGCTTCGGGCGGCTGAGCGCCAAGGATGGATCGCCCTATTTCACGCTCAAGGCGGGCAATGGCCAGGTCATCGGCCAGAGCCAGATGTTTTCCGGCGAAAAGGCCCGCGATGACAGCATTGAATCGGTCAAGAACAACGCCCCCGGGGCGGTGACAGACGACCAGACCGTGTAATTGCCCGGCAGCGGTGGGCGCGTACCGCGTGGGTTGCGCCCCTGCCCCGCGAAGGGCATGGCGGCGCGCCTAAAATGCCCGCATGTTCTCACGCTCCCCCTCTGTCGCGCCACGGCGCGAGTCCACCCGGCAGCGCATTGATGTTGCCTGCCAGTTGCTCCTGACGCCTTTTGGCCTTGATGAAAACCATCTGGCGCGTGCGCTGGCGGAAATTCGCATCCACCAGGTGGACGATGCCGACCTGTATTTTCAGTACACCCGCAGCGAAGGCTGGAGCCTGGAAGAGGGCATCGTCAAGACAGGTTCGTTTTCCATCGACCAGGGCGTGGGGGTGCGCGCCGTCAGCGGCGAGAAGACGGCGTTTGCCTATTCCGACGACATCTCCGAGGCCTCGCTGCTCGATGCAGCCCGCACTGTGCGGTCTATTTCGGCGGCAGCACAGAAAGGGCGTGTACGAGTAGCTTCCAAAAAGATAGCTGTCGGGCGCAGCCTGTATCCCGGCGTGGATCCCATCTCGACATTGGACAGCACGGCCAAGGTGGCCCTGCTCGGGCAGGTGGAGCAGCGTGCCCGCGCCAAGGACCCGCGCGTGGCCCAGGTCATGGCCGGACTGGCCAGCGAATACGACGTGGTGCTGGTGGCCCGCGCGGACGGCACGCTGGCCGCCGATGTGCGGCCGCTGGTGCGGCTGTCGGTCACCGTGATCGTCGAGCAGAACGGTCGCCGTGAAATGGGCTCGGCCGGTGGTGGTGGGCGCTTCGGCCTAGCGTACTTCGACGATGCGCAGATCGCCAGATATGTGGACGAGGCGGTGAACGCCGCCCTGGTCAATCTGGAATCGCGCCCCGCGCCTGCGGGCGAGATGACGGTGGTCCTGGGCCCCGGCTGGCCTGGCATCCTGCTGCACGAGGCCATCGGCCATGGGCTGGAGGGTGACTTCAACCGCAAGGGATCCAGCGCCTTCAGTGGCCGCATCGGCCAGCGCGTGGCGGCCAAGGGGGTCACCGTGCTCGATGACGGCACCATCGCCGACCGGCGCGGTTCGCTCAATGTGGACGACGAGGGCAACACCAGCCAGCGCAATGTGCTGATCGAGGATGGCATCCTCAAGGGCTACATCCAGGATTCGCTCAACGCCCGCCTGATGGGCGTGGCGCCCACGGGCAATGGCCGGCGCGAGAGCTATGCGCACATCCCCATGCCGCGCATGACCAACACCTACATGCTGGGCGGCGACAAGGATCCGCAAGAGATCGTCGCCAGCATCAAGAAGGGCCTGTACGCCACCAACTTCGGCGGCGGGCAGGTGGACATCACCTCGGGCAAGTTCGTGTTCAGCGCCAGCGAGGCCTACTGGGTGGAAAACGGCAAGATCCTCTACCCGGTCAAGGGCGCGACCATCGTGGGCAGCGGCCCCGAATGCCTCAAGCATGTCAGCATGATCGGCAACGACATGGCGCTCGACAGCGGCGTGGGCACCTGTGGCAAGGAAGGCCAGAGCGTGCCGGTGGGCGTGGGCCAGCCCACCCTGCGCATCGACGGGCTGACGGTGGGCGGAACCGCCTGACGCTGCACTGACAACGCCCCGGCTGCTGCTTGCGCGCATGGTGGCGCTGAGTGGGCCGCGCAGGGGGCGACAGCCCGCAAGCGGCGGCGCACAATGGCGTGCATGCCTGCGCCACTTTCCAGTTTGCAGCACACACTCCAGTCGTTCGGCGACATCAGCCGTTTCCTGCGCGAAGGCGGGGCAGACGAGGATTCCCTCCTGCTGCGGGACAAGCTGGGGGCGCTTTCTATGCAGATCGACGAAGCCACCCGTCTGCGCCGCACCGGAGCCGACGCCACGGCCATCACCCGCCGCGTGGGAGATCTGGCCCAGTGCGCCCGGGAGCACCAGCTTTTTCTCACAGGGCTGGGTTCCGCCTGGCACGCGTTGTACGAGTTCGGCGTCTACCAGCGGGCGCTGCGGGAGCTGCGTGACGCCATCGCCGCATGGCAGCAGGCGCTGGAGCGCCACAGCACCCAGGAAGGTACCAGCTTTCGGCAATTTGAACTGCTGGCCTGGCGTACGCTGGGCGAGGCATTGCTGCTCATCGACATGTACGAGCACGGCAGTGGCCCGCAAAGCGATTTGCCCGGCGTGTTGCCGCAGCGCCCGTCGCGCTGGCAGCGCCTGCGGGCATGGTTTCGGCGCCTGCGGCCATAGTGCTTCAGCCGCGCACCCTGGCGGATCGCGCGATAGTTGCCGCCACGCCACAATGCACCGGGCTTGCTGCGGTGCGGCAAACACTGTGCTACATTGATCTCCATGCAAGTCCGCAGCGCTTTTTATTTTTGGTTTTGGATCTCAGTCCCCGGCGGATGAGAGGACAGCGCGCAAGCCCACACAAGCTCCCCATACCAACCGCCGACGCTGAAGAGCCCGGCGGTTTTTGTTTTTCTGACCTTCTGACATTTCACTCCACGAGGAAGTAACCATGACGGCCCACACCACCCCCGCCAGCGATGCCTGGTACCGCAGCGTCGAGAAAACCAGCCAGACCGACGACGAACGTATCAAGGACATCACCGTGTTGCCACCTCCCGAACACCTGATCCGCTTTTTCCCCATCAGCGGAACGCCGGTGGAAACGCTGATCACCCAGACCCGCAAGAACATCCACCGCATCATGGCCGGCAAGGACGACCGCCTGCTGGTGGTGATCGGCCCCTGTTCCATCCATGACCCGGCTGCCGCGCTGGAATACGCCCGCCGCCTTGCCGCGGTGCGGGCCCAGTACGCCGACACGCTGGAGATCGTGATGCGTGTGTATTTCGAGAAACCCCGCACCACGGTGGGCTGGAAGGGCCTGATCAACGACCCCTACCTCGATGAAAGCTACCGCATCGACGAAGGGCTGCGCATCGCGCGCCAGCTGCTGATCGAGATCAACCGCCTGGGCATCCCGGCGGGCAGCGAATTTCTGGACGTGATCTCGCCCCAGTACATCGGCGACCTCATCAGCTGGGGCGCCATCGGGGCCCGCACCACCGAGAGCCAGGTACACCGCGAGCTGGCCTCTGGGCTGTCGGCGCCCATCGGTTTCAAGAACGGCACGGACGGCAACATCCGCATCGCCACCGATGCCATCCAGTCCGCCAGCCGGGGCCACCATTTCCTGTCGGTGCACAAGAACGGCCAGGTCGCCATCGTCAATACCAAGGGCAACAAGGACTGCCACGTCATCCTGCGCGGCGGCAAGGCGCCCAACTACGATGCCGCCAGTGTCGCCGCTGCCTGCAAGGACCTGGAAGCTGCCCACTTGCCGGCCACCCTGATGGTCGATTGCAGCCACGCCAACAGCAGCAAACAGCATGAAAAGCAGCTGGATGTGGCGCGCGACATTGCTGCCCAGATCGCGGGCGGCTCGCGCAGCGTGTTCGGCCTCATGATCGAGAGCCACCTGCACGCCGGTGCCCAGAAGTTCTCGCCCGGCAAGGACCAGCCCGGCGCGCTGGAGTATGGCAAGAGCATCACCGATGCCTGCCTGGGCTGGGACGACTCGCTGCAGTCGCTGGCCGAGCTCTCGGCCGCCGTACTGGCCCGCCGCGCCCGCTGATTCCGCAGCGGCGGTGTAAGCTCAAACCTCCGGGGTGCGCGCCAGGCGTGCGGCCCCGGCCCTTGCATCCACCTTGCGCCAGAAAGGCAACCCATCATGCACAGCGAAGTGTCGGTCCAACTGACTGGAAACCAGGAATTCCGTTTTGATCTGCAGGGCCAGGAGCCGCTGGCAAACGAAGCCGCGCGCCGCTGGCTCGACGATCAGTTCACAGCCCTTGATTGCGAACCCCTGCGCGCCAGCGGCAAGGTATTGCTGGCCGACAAGGTGCTGACCGTGGCGCGGGCTGCGGGCGCCTCGCTGTTCAACGATCCCGTCTGGTCGCGCGACTTTGCCCGTGCTGCCAGTGCCGCGCTGGCCAAGCCCGTGGTGCGGGTGGACGTGCCGGGCATGGCGGTGTCTTACTGAGTATCCGGTGAAAATGGTTGCTGGCGCTTATGGTTAAAGCGCTAATGCTATTATTTTGATAGTGAATTCAGCAGCCGTTCGTGCACCCCGCCAAAGCCGCCGTTGCTCATGCAGACGATGTGATCCCCCGGCTGCGCCGCCTGCAGCACCTGGCTGACCAGGGTGTCGATGTCTGCCGCGATTTGCGCGCGCTGGCCGGAGCCCACGCCCAGTGGCGCCAGGGCCTGCGCCGCATCCCAGTCCAGCCCGGCCGTGTGGCAAAAGACCAGGTTGGCCGGCTCCAGCGCCCAGGGCAGCTGGCTTTTCATGGCGCCCAGTTTCATGGTGTTGCTGCGCGGCTCGAACACGGCCAGGATGCGGGCATCGGGCCCCAGGCTGCGGCGCAGGCCATCGAGCGTGGTGCGCAATGCCGTGGGGTGGTGCGCAAAATCGTCGTACACGGCGATGTTGCCCACGGTGCCGCGCAGTTCCATGCGGCGTTTGACATTCTGAAAATCGGCCAGCGCCTGTGCGGCCTGCTGCACCGGCACGCCCACATGGTGGGCCGCTGCGATGGCCGCCAGCGCATTGAGCTGGTTGTGCACGCCCGTCAGGCCCCATTGCACCCGCGCCACGGCCGCGCCCCGGTGCAGCACATCAAAGGCTTGCGGATCGCCCTGCGCAGAAAAATCGCTCACGGCGGCGCCGAAGCTGCTCACCGTGCTCCAGCAGCCGGCGTGCAGCACGCGGGTCAGGCTTTCTTCCAGCCCGTTGACGACCACGCGGCCCGAGGGCGGCACGGTGCGCACCAGGTGGTGGAACTGGCGCTCGATGGCGGCCAGGTCGTCAAAAATGTCGGCGTGGTCGAACTCCAGGTTGTTCAGCACCGCCGTACGGGGGCGGTAGTGCACGAACTTGCTGCGCTTGTCGAAAAAGGCCGTGTCGTATTCGTCGGCCTCGATGACGAAGAGCGGGCTGTGGCCCAGCGGTCCCTCGCCTGCGTGGGGACGCTGCGTGGCGCCCAGTCGGGCGGACACCCCGAAATTGAGGGGCACGCCGCCAATCAGAAATCCCGGCTGTTGCCCTGCACTCTCCAGGATCCAGGCCAGCATCGACGTGGTGGTGGTCTTGCCGTGGGTCCCGGCCACCGCCAGCACATGCCGGCCCTGCAGGACCTGCTCGGCCAGCCACTGCGGGCCGCTGGTGTAGGGCAGGCCGGCGTCCAGGATGGCTTCCATGAGGGGGAATTTCGGGCTGCCGTCGGCCAGCCGGGCGCGGCTGACCACATTGCCCACCACGAACACATCGGGTCGCAGCGCCAGCTGGTCCGCGCCAAATCCTTCGATCAGCTCGATGCCCAGGGCCCGCAACTGGTCGCTCATGGGCGGATAAACGCCGGCATCGCATCCGGTGACCTTGTGGCCGGCTTCGCGCGCCAGCGCCGCCAGGCCGCCCATGAATGTTCCGCAGATTCCCAGTATGTGTATGTGCATGGGCGCAGATTCTAAGGTTCAACCAAAAAATGACCGGTAGCTCTTTCATGGTATGCGCGAGAAGCTATGAAAAACATAGTGTCTGCCGGGGTGTCCGGGGACAATGACCGTCACTGCGGCGGGCCATGGCGCGCGCAGCGGCGGTCTGTCACGGGTTGGCGCCACAATAGCGCCTCCAACGCCATCCAACGCCGCCATGCCTACACCTTTGAGCGCCGAAATCGCCAGCACCACTGCCCGGCTGGTCGTGGAAGAAGGGCTGGAATGGGGGCCTGCCAAGCGCCGCGCCGTGCGCGAGCTCGGCCTTCCGGTGCGCACGCCCCTGCCCGACAATGACCAGGTGGAAGAAGCCGTGCGCGAGTACATTGCTCTGTTCTGCGCCGATACCCAGCCCCAGGAATTGCGCGCTCTGCGCCAGCTGGCCCTGGTCTGGATGGAGCGCATGGCCGCCTTCCGGCCCCACCTCGGTGGGGCGGTATGGCATGGCACGGCTACCCGGTTGTCGGATATTTACTTGCAGTTGTTTTGTGATGACTCCAAATCTGCCGAGATCGCGTTGATAGACCACCAGGTGGACTATGAACCGCGCACCGTCACAGGTTTTCATGGTGAATCTGTCGAGGCCCTGAGCGTGGGCAGCATGTGCTCCGAACTGGGTGAAATGATTGGCGTGCATCTGTTGATCTACGATCTCGACGATTTGCGCGGGGCGTTGCGCCCTGATGCCAAGGGGCGATCGCCGCGGGGCGACATCACCGCCGTGCGGCGCCTCCTCCAGGAAAATATTCCATGACTGCACCCGTTACCGAGTCTTCTGCAACTGGCGAGCCTGCTCGCGGCGCCGCGCCCGTGAACCGGCGCCGGGCGCTGTATGCCGGTGTGGCCGCTGCCGCTGCAGTTGGCGGCGCGGGCCTGGCATGGTGGCGCCTGCAGCCCCACGCCATGGAGGCCGGCGCCGAGCAGGTGCTGTGGACGCAGGCGTTCGATACGCCCGAGGGCACGCGCTTGGCCATGCAGGCGTTTGCTGGCAAGCCCCTGCTGCTCAACTTCTGGGCGACCTGGTGCCCGCCCTGCGTGGACGAGTTGCCCATGCTCAATACCTTTTACCGTGACAACAAGGAAAAAGACTGGCAAGTGGCGGGATTGGCGATTGATCAGCCGTCTTCGGTGCGGAAATTCCTGACCCGTCTGCCCCTTGATTTTCCGGTGGGGTTGGCGGGGTTGGGAGGCTCGGAGCTCGGGCGCTCCCTGGGCAACCTGACAGGTGGGCTGCCTTTTACGGTGGTTTTCAGCGCCGAAGGGAGGGTGTTGCATCGTAAAATGGGGCAAGTCACCCCGCAGGATCTGCAAACATGGGTGGCCATGCGCTGAACATGGTGCGGCGCGGGGCGGGGCCGGATTGGTGGGAGTTCAGAGGCAATACCCTGCTGTCAGCGGTGAAAAATGTGCTCTGAAGACTGAAATAGGCTGAAATTGGAGTAAATTCGCGCCTTATTCAGTTTTATGGCCGTTGGAGCTCCCATGGATTTGCGAAAACTCAAAACCCTGATCGACCTGGTATCCGAGTCGAATGTGTCTGAACTCGAGATCACCGAAGCCGAGGGCAAGGTCCGCATCGTCAAGAGTGGCGGTGCCGTGGTGCAGCAATATGTTCCAGCCCCCATGCCCGCGCCGGCTGCTGCAGCAGCAGCAGCAGCCGCTCCGGTGGCTGTGGCGGAGTTGCCCGCCCCGGTGGCTGCAGCGCCCACTGGCCATGTGGTGAAGTCTCCCATGGTTGGCACGTTCTACCGTTCGTCGAGCCCGGGCGCCAAGGCCTTCGTCGAGGTGGGCAGCCAGGTCAAGGAAGGCGAGACGGTCTGCATCATCGAGGCGATGAAGATCCTCAATGAGATCGAGGCCGACAAGTCCGGCACCGTGACCAAGATACTGGGCGAGAACGGCCAGGCCGTCGAATACGGGCAGCCTCTGTTCGTGATCGAGTAAGGCGTTCATGTTCAAGAAGATCCTTGTTGCGAATCGCGGCGTTCTTGCCGCAGGCAAGGCGAAGCAAATTGCACTGGCGCGCGCCAGCGTGCAGGCGATGAGCCGCGAGACAACCCATGTTTAAAAAGATTCTGGTCGCTAATCGCGGCGAAATCGCCCTTCGGATCCAGCGTGCCTGCCAGGAGCTGGGTGTGAAGGCCGTGATGGTCTATTCCGAGGCCGATCGTGATGCCAAGTATGTGAAGCTGGCCGAAGAGGCCGTGTGCATTGGCCCGGCGCCTTCGCCGCTGTCCTATCTCAACATGCCCGCCATCATCTCGGCCGCCGAGGTGACGGATGCAGAAGCCATCCACCCCGGCTATGGTTTCCTGTCCGAGAACGCCGACTTTGCCGAGCGCGTGGAAAAGAGTGGTTTCCAGTTCATCGGCCCCACCCCTGAAAACATCCGCATGATGGGCGACAAGGTGTCGGCCAAGCAGGCGATGATTCGCGCGGGTGTGCCGTGTGTGCCGGGGTCGGACGGCGAATTGCCGGACGATCCGGTGCAGATCCGTCGCATTGCCAAGGCGGTGGGTTATCCGGTGATCATCAAGGCTGCTGGCGGTGGCGGCGGCCGCGGCATGCGCGTGGTGCACACCGAGGCGGCGCTGGTCAATGCCGTGCAGATGACCAAGGCCGAGGCGGGTGCTGCGTTTGGCAACCCGGCGGTGTACATGGAGAAGTTCCTGCAGAACCCCCGCCATATCGAGATCCAGATCCTGGCCGACAAGCACCGTAACGCGGTGTATCTGGGCGAGCGTGACTGCTCGATGCAGCGCCGCCACCAGAAGGTGATCGAAGAGGCGCCGGCGCCCGGCATTCCCCGCAAGCTGATCGAGCGGATCGGGGAGCGCTGCGTGGCGGCCTGCAAGAAGATCGGCTACCGCGGTGCGGGTACTTTCGAGTTCCTGTATGAAAACGGCGAGTTCTATTTCATCGAGATGAACACGCGCGTTCAGGTGGAGCATCCGGTGACCGAATGGATCACGGGTGTGGACATCGTGCGCACGCAGATCATGGTGGCAGCCGGTGAGAAGCTTCCCTTCACGCAGCGGCAAATTGAAATCCGTGGCCATGCCATCGAATGCCGGGTGAATGCCGAAGACCCCTACAAGTTCATCCCTTCGCCGGGGCGCATCACCATGTGGCATGCGCCGGGTGGTCCGGGGGTGCGCGTGGACTCGCACGCATATACCAATTATTTTGTGCCCCCGAACTACGATTCGATGATCGGCAAGATCATCGTGCACGGCGATACGCGTGAGCAGGCCCTGGCCCGCATGCGCACGGCGCTGTCGGAAACGGTGATCGAGGGGATCAACACCAATGTGCCGCTGCACCGCGAACTGATGGTGGATGCCAAGTTTGTGGCGGGTGGTACCAACATCCACTACCTGGAAGAGTGGCTGTCCCAGCACAAGCGGTGAAGCCACCTTGTGCATCGTTTCATGCTGGCTCCTGGCAACGGGTGCCAGCATTTCATTTTTTCTGAGAGGCATGTCCCATGTTTGAGCTGAGCCTGATGTGTCCCGAAGACCGCATTGAGGCGGTGAGCGATGCGCTGGACGCGCTGGACGCGCTGAGCGTTTCGGTGGAGGATGCAGATGCGCAGACCGATGCCGAGCAGGCCTTGTTCGGCGAGCCGGGCATGCCGCCGCCCAAGGATGGTTGGCAGCGCAGCCGGGTGGTGTCATTGTTCGCGACCGAAGCGGTTGCCCGCGAGGCGCAGCAGTTGCTGGCGGTGCAGGATTTCTTCACGGGGTGCCAGGTGCTGGGGTTGGCGCGCGTGCCGGATCAGGACTGGGTGCGGCTCACCCAGTCACAGTTTGCACCCGTGGATATCACGGCGGATTTCTGGATTGTTCCGACCTGGCACGAGCTGCCTGCGCAGGCGCTGCGCAGCATCCGGCTGGATCCGGGGCTGGCTTTTGGCACGGGCACCCATCCCACCACGCGCATGTGCCTGCGGTGGATTGCGCGCCACGGTGTCACCAGCGCCGGGGCGGGCAATCCCCTCGGGCGTGTGCTGGACTATGGCTGTGGTTCGGGCATCCTGGCCATCGGTGCGGCGAAGTTCGGTGCAACCGACATCGATGCGGTGGACATTGATCCGGCTGCCGTCGAGTCCACGGTGCAGAATGCCCAAGCCAATGGTGTGCTGGTGCATGCCGGCCTGCCGGACCAGGCCCACGGGCTTTATCGGACCGTGCTGGCCAACATTCTGGCCACTCCGTTGAAGGTGCTGGCACCCTTGCTGTGCGCGCATGTGGCTCCGGGCGGACACCTCGTGCTGGCAGGTATCCTGGAGCGCCAGGCGCAGGAGCTAAAGGAGGCTTACGCTCCCTGGATCCGCCTGGAGGTTGCCGACACAGAGGATGGCTGGATTCTCATGACGGCCGCTCGCTGAAGTTGCAACCCCGCCGCAGTTTATTGAGAAGGGCGCCGACCACCATGGATCGCAGATGAGTCAGATCACACGCTGCCCGTCCTGCGCGACGATGTTCAAGGTGGTTGCCGATCAGTTGCGCATTTCCGATGGCTGGGTGCGATGCGGCCAATGCAAGGAGGTATTTGACGCATCCGCCCATTTGCTGCCTTCCGAGCCGCAGGTCTTGTTGCCGGATGTTTGCATGGCGGCAGCGCCACCCCCACCGGCACCTGCCAGGCGTGCGACCGATGATGTGCAGGTCTGGGGAGCGCATGCTGACTGGGGGCAGACTGCAGCGACGGCGCCCGGCGTGCCGCCCGTCGGTGCACAGGATTTGCCCGAGGGTCCCGTGGCATCGGATGCCATGCTGGATGTGCCCGTGCCTGCGGTTTCTGCATTGCTTGTCGCCGATGCAGAGACTGTCTTCTCCCCTGAGATGCACCCGGCCCTGCAGCCAGGTGGCACATTGGCGTGGCGGTCGGTTGGATCGACAGGCGATACTTTCCTGGAGCCGGCGATCGACGACCGGGCCCCGGCCATTCCGGCGGGGGCAGGGGAGTCTCGGAAAGAAGAGACTCCTGCGATTCGGATCAACGAATGCCCGGCCGGCTACGAGCTGCCAACCGCCGAGCTGGGTGACCCGGATGTGGCCGATGGGTTGCCGGATGGCATCCCGGCGGCAGGTGCGTTGTATGCGCCTTTGGAGTTGCTGCGCAAGCCGTCTGACGAGGCGCCGTCACCGACCGGCTTTGGCGGCGAGGGGGAGAGCGAACCGGCGCAGGAAGACGAACCAGAGCGGGCGTCCAGTCAGCCATTGGAAGCGCCCTTTCCACCGGAGGTTTTGCTCAGGCCCGATAGGGGTCAAAGCGAGGCGTTGGAGGTGGCTGCTCCTGACGGTATGCCCCTAGCGCAACAAGAGTACGACCCACCCGAGGACAGTGTGGGTGCGGAGGATGTGAGTTTCGTGCGCGCGGCCAAGCGCAAGGCCTTCTGGCGACGCCCTTTGGTGCGAGTAGTGCTGGGGACGATCGGGGTCGTGCTGTTGTGCACCCTGGCATTGCAGGTTGTGTTGCAGGAGCGGGACCGCATCGCGGCCATGGATCCCCGTGTGCGCCCCTGGCTTCAGGCACTGTGCGAACCATTTCAATGCACATTGGCTCCGCTGAAACAGATGTCGGATGTCGTGATTGACAGCTCTTCCTTCAACAAGGGGCGCGGGGACAGCTACCAGCTGACCTTCGCCATCAAAAATCGCGCCAACATCCCCTTGGCCATGCCCGCCATGGAGTTGACATTGACCGATGCACAGGACCAGCCCGTACTGCGGCGTGTATTCTTACCGCCGGAGATGGCAGCCCCTGCGGAACTTCCTGCCCTGGGCGCTTGGAACTCTTCGGTGGCGGTCATTGTGACCACTGGCGGAGCGCGCGTGGCGGGCTACCGGTTGCTGGCGTTTTATCCCTAATCTCTTGATCTACCCTCTTGCCATGGCTGTACTGATTTGCGGTTCTCTTGCGTTTGACACCATCATGACTTTTGAAGGGCGGTTCGCCGAGCAGATACTGCCCGATCAGCTTCACATTCTCAACGTCTCGTTCCTTGTGCCCTCCTTGCGGCGGGATTTCGGTGGATGCGCCGGCAACATTGCTTACAGTCTGCGGCAGCTGGGGGGGGAGCCGCTGCCCATGGCCATGCTGGGCAGTGATGGGGCCGACTACCTGGTGCGATTGAAAGAGTTGGGCATCAGCACGGCGCATGTGGGGCAAACCCATGACACCTACACGGCGCAGGCCATGATCATGACGGACCGTGACAATAACCAGATCACTGCCTTTCACCCCGGGGCGATGATGCAGGCCCATGTGAATCGCATTGAACCTCGGGCCGATGTGCGCCTTGGCATTGTTGCACCCGATGGACGGGATGCCATGCTGGAACATGCGGCCCAGTTTGTGGCGGCAGATATTCCGTTTGTCTTCGATCCAGGCCAGGGGCTGCCCATGTTCAGCGGAACGGAACTTTCCCGGTTCGTCGAGCAGGCCACCTGGGTTGCCGTGAACGACTACGAAGGCAAGATGCTGTGCGATCGTACCGGCTGGTCTTGCGCTGACATATCACGCAAGGTGAAGGGATTGGTCGTTACGCTGGGAGCCCAGGGTTGCGAGGTGTGGATTGATGGCGAAAAGACGGTGGTCCCTGCGGTGCAGCCTGCCCAGGTGGTGGATCCGACCGGGTGTGGAGACGCATGGAGGGGGGCGCTGCTTTTCGGATTGGAGCGTGGCTGGCCGCTGGTGCGTTGCGCGGAGTTGGGCAATCGGGTCGGAGCGCTCAAGATTGCACAGCGTGGTCCACAAAATTACCGGCTGGACTTTACGCCCGCCTGATGCCACTTCTCCATCCGGTGGAGGCGGTCACTTGGCTGGTTGCGTTGGGCTTCATCTGTACTGCCAGTGCTGCGCCTTCGCGTTGGTTCAGGGTAGAGAAATGGGCTGAACGGGCTGGCTGCCGAGATGGGTCTCCGCTCTATCGATGGCGGGGCACTATGGTTTTGGCATAAAAAAGCCCGGTGCACAGGCACCGGGCTGGGCACGCAGTGTGCCGGACTTATGGCTTCGTGCCGGTAGGGAAGGGCCAGGCTGCCTGGGGATTCAGTGTGGTTTGCGCAGCCGGCGCGGCAGCGGCGGTCTTGACGGCTTTCTTGGCTGGGGCGGCTTTCTTGGCCGGGGCTGCTGCCTTTGGGGCAGGTGCCGCAGCTTTCTTGGCAGGAGCGGCTTTCTTTGCGGGCGCAGCCTTCTTGGCAGCCACTACCTTCTTGGCGGGAGCAGCCTTCTTCGCCGGTGCAGCCTTCTTGGCGGCCACTACCTTCTTGGCGGGAGCAGCCTTCTTCGCCGGTGCAGCCTTCTTGGCAGCCACTACCTTCTTGGCGGGAGCGGCTTTCTTCGCCGGTGCAGCCTTCTTGGCGGCCACTACCTTCTTGGCGGGAGCGGCTTTCTTCGCCGGTGCAGCCTTCTTGGCGGCCACTACCTTCTTGGCGGGAGCGGCTTTCTTCGCCGGTGCAGCCTTCTTGGCGGGAGCGGCTTTCTTCGCCGGTGCAGCCTTCTTGGCGGCCACTACCTTCTTGGCGGGAGCAGCTTTCTTCGCGGGTGCAGCCTTCTTGGCGGCCGGTTTTTTCGCAGTTGCCATCATGTTCTCCTTGGGTCAATTTGCAAAGAGCACTTCCTGTCTGCAGTGGACAGAAAGCGATCCATGGAGATGGGGCAGAACCCCATCCCCATGAACACGGGAACGCCCCGCACGGCGCCGCTTTGCAGCGCTGTGTGTATTGGGCGTGGTGTAAGGATCCATGGTGGTGTGATGCAAAAAGGCGCTAGTCCCAGGACAGCGCACCACCGGACTGGTATTCAATAACCCGGGTCTCGAAGAAGTTGCGTTCCTTCTTCAAGTCGATCATCTCGCTCATCCACGGGAACGGGTTCTCTTCGTTGGGGAAGAGCGTTTCGAGCCCGATCTGCGTGGCACGGCGGTTGGCGATGTAGCGCAGGTAGCCCTTGAACATGGAGGCGTTCATGCCCAGCACGCCGCGGGGCATGGTGTCTTCGGCATAGCGGTATTCCAGTTCCACGGCCTTGAGGAACAGCGCCTTGATCTCGGCCTTGAACTCCGCGGTCCACAGGTGGGGGTTTTCCAGCTTGAGCTGGTTGATCAGGTCGATGCCGAAGTTGCAGTGCATCGACTCGTCGCGCAGGATGTACTGGTACTGCTCGGCGGCACCGGTCATCTTGTTCTGGCGGCCCAGCGCCAGGATCTGGGTGAAACCGACGTAGAAGAACAGGCCTTCCATCAGGCACGCGAAAACGATCAGCGACTTGAGCAGGGTCTGATCGGTTTCGGGTGTGCCGGTATGAAAGTTGGGGTCCATGATCGCCTCGATGAAGGGGATCAGGAATTCGTCCTTGTCGCGGATCGACTGAACTTCGTTGTAGGCGTTGAAGATCTCGCTCTCGTCCAGGCCCAGCGATTCCACGATGTACTGGTAGGCGTGGGTGTGGATGGCTTCTTCAAATGCCTGGCGCAGCAGGAACTGTCGGCACTCGGGTGCCGTGATGTGCCGGTAGGTGCCCAGCACGATGTTGTTGGCGGCCAGCGAGTCGGCGGTCACGAAGAAGCCGAGGTTGCGCTTGATGATGCGGCGCTCGTCGTCGGTCAGGCCGTTCGGGTCCTTCCACAACGCGATGTCGCGCGTCATGTTCACCTCTTGGGGCATCCAGTGGTTGGCGCAGGTGGCGAGGTATTTTTCCCAGGCCCACTTGTATTTGAACGGCACCAGCTGGTTGACGTCGGTCTGGCCGTTGATGATGCGCTTGTCTGCGGCGTTCACGCGGCGGTGTACGGTCGCAGCGGTGGGCGCATTGCCACCACCGATGGCGGCGGCGGCAGCACCTGTCGTTTGCAGTGATGGGGTCTGGAAAGACAGAGGCGGTTGTCCCGCCAGGCGGTTGCTGTGCAGACCGCCGTCCAGTTGATTTTGCGATGAGGGCTTGACTTCTTCGTCCCAGGTCAACATAGATTTTCCAGTGTTCGGATTATGAAAGCAGTGCTGCGAAAAGAAAAGCACTGAAGCGTTGCGCAGCAAGGTTTTGTTGCTTCACAGCACATGAGCAATGCCTCGGATGGGTCCGAGGCATTGCAGGCGAAGTCTTTACTGGCAGGCTTCGCAACCGGGATCGTCGATGGCGCAGAACTTCACGTCCGTGGCAGGCACTGCTGCGGCTTGCTGAGAGGCCGCAGCGGCTGCGGCTTCCAGCGGGCTTGGCTTGGCTTGCGTGGCGGCCGAAGCTGTCGATGCGCCGCTGTCGCTGCCCGACGAAACTGCGTTGAGCTGGCGTGTGTTCACGGTGCTCATCTCGACGTGCGTTGCGCTTTGCGTGCGCAGGTAGTACGTGGTCTTGAGGCCGCGCACCCATGCCAGCTTGTAGGTGTCGTCGAGCTTCTTGCCCGAGGCGCCCGCCATGTAGATGTTCAGGCTCTGCGCCTGATCGATCCATTTCTGGCGGCGTGAGGCGGCTTCCACCAGCCACTGGGGCTCGACTTCGAACGCGGTGGAGTACAGCGCCTTGATGTCCTGCGGCACGCGGTCGATGCGGTGCAGCGAGCCCTTGAAGTGCTTGAGGTCCATGATCATCACGTCGTCCCACAGACCCAGGCGCTTCAAGTCGCGCACCAGGCCGCCGTTGATGACCGTGAACTCGCCCGACAGGTTGGACTTGACCGACAGGTTGCCGAAGGAGGGTTCGATCGAAGCGTCCACGCCGATGATGTTGGAGATCGTGGCCGTGGGGGCGATGGCGACGCAGTTGGAGTTGCGCATGCCGTCCTGTGCAATCTTCTTGCGCAGGGCATCCCAGTCCAGCGTGGACGAGCGGTCCACTTCCACATAGCCGCCACGGGCCTGCGACAGCATGTCCAGCGTGTCGAACGGCAGGATGCCGCGATCCCACAGCGAGCCCTTGTAGCTCGAATACTTGCCGCGCTCCCTGGCCAGCTCGGTGGACGCCCAGTAGGCGTAGTAGCAGATGGCTTCCATCGACTGGTCGGCGAATTCCACGGCTTCCTGCGAGGCGTAGGGGATGCGCAGTTCGTACAGGCTGTCCTGGAAGGCCATCACACCCAGGCCGACCGGACGGTGGCGCAGGTTGGAGTCGCGGGCCTTCTTGACCGCGTAGTAGTTGATGTCGATGACGTTGTCGAGCATGCGCATGGCGACCGTGATGGTCTTCTTGAGCTTGTCGTGGTCGATCTGGCCGTTCTTCAGGTGTTGCAGCAGGTTCACCGAGCCCAGGTTGCACACGGCGGTTTCGGTGTCGCTGGTGTTGAGCGTGATCTCGGTGCACAGGTTGGACGAGTGCACCACGCCAGCGTGCTGCTGGGGCGAGCGCACGTTGCAGGCATCCTTGAACGTGATCCAGGGGTGGCCGGTCTCGAACAGCATGGTCAGGATCTTGCGCCACAGATCGGTGGCCTGTACCGTCTTGGCGGGTTTGATCTCGCCGCGTGCAGCCTTTTCTTCATAGGCCACGTAGGCTTTCTCAAACGCGGCACCAAACAGGTCGTGCAGGTCGGGCACGTTGGAGGGCGAGAACAGCGTCCAGGTGCCCTTTTCCATCACGCGGCGCATGAACAGGTCGGGAATCCAGTTGGCCGTGTTCATGTCGTGCGTGCGGCGGCGGTCGTCGCCGGTGTTCTTGCGCAGCTCCAGGAACTCTTCGATGTCCAGGTGCCAGGTTTCCAGGTAGGTGCAGACGGCGCCCTTGCGCTTGCCGCCCTGGTTCACCGCCACGGCGGTGTCGTTGACCACCTTGAGGAAGGGCACCACGCCCTGCGATTCGCCGTTGGTGCCCTTGATGTGGCTGCCAAGGGCGCGCACGCGGGTCCAGTCATTGCCCAGGCCGCCGGCAAACTTGGACAGCAGCGCGTTTTCCTTGATCGACTCGTAGATGCCATCGAGGTCGTCGGGCACGGTGGTCAGGTAGCACGATGACAGCTGCGAGCGCAGCGTGCCGCTGTTGAACAGCGTGGGCGTGCTGGACATGAAGTCGAAGCTGGAGAGGATTTCGTAGAACTCGATGGTGCGGGCTTCGCGATCGATTTCACCCAGCGCCAGGCCCATCGCCACGCGCATGAAGAAGGCCTGGGGCAATTCGATGCGGGTTTTCTTGACGTGCAGGAAATAGCGGTCATACAGGGTCTGCAGACCGAGGTAATCGAACTTCAGGTCGCGCTCGGCCTTGAGCGCGGCCCCCAGGCGCTGCAGGTCGTACTGCAGCAGGCGTTCATCGAGTAGGTCGTTTTCCACGCCTTTTCTGATGAACTGGGGGAAATAGTCCACATAGCTCTGCGCCATTTCGCTCTGGGCGACGTCTTTGCCCAGGACTTCCCGCACGATGGTGTGCAGCAACAGGCGCGCCGTGGCATAGGTGTAGTCCGGATCCTTCTCGATCAGGGTGCGGGCGGCGAGGATCGAAGCCTTGTACACCTCTTCCATCGGAACCCCGTCGTACAGGTTGCGCATGGTTTCCGCCACGATGGGCAGGGCCGACACATCCGCGCCGAGGCCGGTGCAGGCCGACTCAATGAGGGACTGGAGGCGGGCCAGGTCCAGAACGACGCGTTCGCCGTTGTCCAGCACATGCAACCGGGGTGCCGTTGGCGTCTGCTCTTCGCTTTGCCGGGCGCGCTCCTGGGTGCGGCGTTCACGATAGAGCACATAGGCCCGTGCAATTTCATGGTGGCCACTGCGCATGAGGCCCAGTTCCACCTGGTCCTGCACGTCTTCGATGTGGAAGGTTCCGCCGCCAGGACGCGAGCGCATCAGCGCGCGGGTCACATTCTGGGTCAGCGTGTCCACCACTTCGCGCACGCTGGCCGATGCGGCGCCCTGCGTGCCATGCACCGCCAGAAAGGCTTTCATCATGGCGACGGCGATCTTTTGCGGCTCGAACGGGACGACCGCGCCGTTGCGCCGGATGATCTGGTAATGCGTCAGCACGTTGGCGGATGCGCCGCTGTGTGCTGGCTGCGATTGCGGGGTGGCTGCGAGGGCGGCGACGGGGGTGTTCAAAGCAGCTTGCATGGGGTTCCTCTTCTGTGGGCTGTCTGGGATGGGCTGACGGGCTGGAAACGCTGCCGCGGTGCCCGGATGGGGCGCGGCGTTCAATCTTTTGCACACTAGCTATGGTGTGTCGATAGTGTTCAGGACACTACCGGTAGTGTACAGCCGGGAAAACCCTTCTCGCCTGAAACCATCCGTGGCGCGGTTGTTCGGCAGGGTGTTGGCAAGCACGGAGAGCCGCGTATCGCCGGCATTTCATGACCCGGATCAAGCAATGTCGGGCCGTGCAGGCGGTTTTTCGGTAGCAGCCCGCATGGGCATTGCGTCCGATATTTTTTTCAATTTGTCGTGAACGCGTTGCAAGGAGTGATGCTTGCTCGCGACAGCCGCATCATGGGCCGGGGGGCGGTGCGTTGCGGGTGCCGATCGGAAACCGGGCGAGAGGCCACCCAAGCAGGTTCTGCAGCCGTGACCAGTCAAATCCGGGTCCTGGATCCTGTTTGCGCCCTGGCGCGATGTGTTCGTGTCCCGCCACATGGGCAATGGGGTAGCGCTCCTGGATGTCGGCGCACAGACGGGCCAGCACCTCGTATTGCGCCGGTTCAAAGGTCTGTCCTTCCAGTCCCTCCAGCTCGATGCCGATGGAGTCGTCGTTGCATTGGGCGCGTCCACGGTAACTGGATTGGCCGGCATGCCAGGCGCGCTGGTCGCAGTCCACAAATTGCCAGAGGGTGCCGTCGCGCGCTATGAAAAAGTGCGAAGACACCTGCAGCCCCCGGATGCTTTGGAAGTAGGGGTGGGCGTCCCAGTCCAGCGTGTTGGCAAACAGCCGTTGCACTGCCCCGTTGCCATAGTGTCCCGGCGGAAGGCTGATGGAGTGGACCACGATCAGGTCCACGGCGCCGCCGCCGGGGCGCAGGCCAAAATTGGGCGACGGCTGCCGCAGGGCGTCCCGATGCCAGCCTGCGTTCCACAAGTCCGGGGCGGGTGGCCCGTCAGGCAAGGTCGTCATGCACGTCGTTGTCGTTCGGCGCGGCAATGTTCAAGCGGGCGATGCGGTAGCGAATCTGGCGCAGGCTGATGCCCAGGCGCGCCGCCGTGGCGGTCCGGTTGAAGTTGGCCTCACGCAGCGCGCGCACCAGGATCTCGCGTTCCTGCTGGTCCAGCCAGGCCTGAAGATCACTGGGCAGCGTGGCACAGGGGGCCGGCCCGCCCGTTGCCGGCGTGCCAGGCGGTATGGGAGCGACGGGCGTTGGCGGGGCGGGGCGCGGGGGGCGGTTGCCAAAGGCATCGGCCGTGGAGGGGGCGCACTCCACATGCAGTTCTTCGCCATCACTCAGTGCCACCGCCCGGTGCAGCAGGTTCTCCAGCTCGCGCACGTTGCCGGACAGGGGGTAGCTGGCAATGGTGCTCAGCGCATGCTCGGTGAGCGCTGGTGGCTTGATTCCCGATTCGTGCGCAATGCGGGCCAGCAAGGCGGCGCACAAGGCAGGCAGGTCCTCCCGACGCTCGCGCAGCGGCGGAATGACGATCTCGATCACGTTCAGGCGGTAATACAGGTCCTGGCGGAACCGGCCCGACAGCACATCGGCAGCCAGGTCCCGGTGGGTGGCACTCACGATGCGCACGTCCACGGTTTCCTCCTGGGTGGAGCCCAGCGGCCGCACGCTGCGCTCCTGGATGGCGCGCAGCAACTTGGATTGCATGGCCAGCGGCAGGTCGCCGATTTCGTCCAGAAACAGCGTGCCCCCGCGTGCGGCCTGAAAGTAGCCGTCGCGATCCTGGCTGGCCCCGGTGTAAGAGCCTTTGCGGGCACCGAAAAATTCGGCTTCGAGCAGGTTTTCGGGGATGGCGCCGCAATTGACGGCGATGAGAGGGCCTTCAGCGCGCTGGCTGCTGGCGTGCAGCGCCTGGGCCACGAGTTCCTTGCCCGTGCCCGACTCGCCATGGATCAGCACCGGGGCCATGCTGCTGGCAACCTTGGCGATGCGCTGCTTGACGTTGCGAATGACCGGCGATTCGCCCACGATGCGGTCCATCGCACCCCCGGTGCCGACGGGTTCGGCCGTGCTGCCCGTGCGTCCGGCATTGCGGCTGGAGCGTGGCGCGGGGACGCCCCCCGTTCCCTGCACGGCCGAAGCCACCACCGAGCGGAACTGTTTCAGGTCTACTGGCTTCGTCAGGTAATCGAACGCGCCCGAACGCAGGGCTTCCACCGCATTTTCCGCGGATCCGTAAGCCGTCATGACCACGCAGCGCTCCCGGCGCTGCTGGTCGCGCAGGTCCCGCAGCAATTCCATGCCAAAGCCGTCGGGCAGGCGCATGTCGGTGATGACGGCGTCAAACCGCAGGTCTTTGAGCTGCTGGCGCGCCTCCTGCATGCTGGAGGCGGTTTCCACCCGGTAGCCTTCGCGCAGCAGCGTGAGTTCGTACAGGGTGCGCAGATCGGGCTCGTCATCGACGACGAGGATGGAGGCAGCTGGGGCGTTCATGGATTCAGGGGCGTTTCAGACCACGATGGTGTCAAACAGGGTTGCATTCTCTGCAGGGCGCGTGTTGCGGCGGAAACCCACGGTGAAGGCATTGCCACCGGTCTCGCCGCGCTTTGTGGTGCGCGCCAGGCGCTGGTAGCGAATGGATGCGCTGTGGCGCTGGCACAGCTCCCGGCAGATATACAGGCCCAGCCCGCTCGATCGGCTTTCAGAGGAAAAGAAGGGCTCGAACAGGTGGCGCTCCACCGATTTGTCCATGGGCGCACCATCGCTCCATACCTGAAGGCTGACGGCCCCCGAGGGGCTGACGCGCGTGGTGACGACCAGCGAATCGTCGTGCTGGCCCTTGTAGCGCAGGGCATTGTCCAGCAGGTTGAACAGTACACGCCGCAGGTGCTCCGTATCAAACTCGATCTGGGCCCCATGGGCCCTCAGTGAAATGGTGGCGCTGCGCTGCGCCGGGTCCTGGCGTTGCCAGTCGGTACAGATTTGGGCCACGGCGTCGTCCAGCATCAGTGTGGAGGCGGGCGCATGGCTGATCTGGTGCTGCACGCGGGCGATGTCCAGCACCTCTTCGGCGATGCGCGCCAGGCGCTCTGCATTCTGCCGCACCATCTGGGCCAGCCGCTGGTGGCCCGCGTCGCTGAGGTCCTCCTCCAGCAAGGCATTGGCCTGAACGATGGCCGCCAGCGGGTTGCGTATTTCGTGGGCCACGGCGGCAGACATGCGGCCCATGGCGGCCAGCTTTTCCGTGCGCAAGCGCGCTTCCAGCTCGCGCAGATCGTGCAGGAACATCACGCACAGGCGCTCTTCGGGCTCTGGCAGTGATTCACCGCGCGAGGTGGTGAGCCAGGTGCGCACATGCAGTCCGGTCGGGCTCTGCCCGGGGTGCAGCAGGTCCGCGTCGGCCGTGACGGGCTGACCCTGGCGGAATGTGCGCTGCGCCAGCGACACCAGCGGCTCCCAGGCGGGGCTATTGTTCAGGGCAAAAGGAGGTTTCAGGGCACCGGGGCCACCCAGCAGCAGCAATGCAGCAGGGTTGGCAATGCGCACCATATCCTGGTTGTCCAGCACCAGGACCCCGTCGGTGAGGTGCTCGATCACCAGCGCGTTCACCTGCGACTGCACTTGTGCTGCCCTCTGGCTTTGCAGTGCCAGCTGCTGTTCGCGCGTCAGTCGCACGGACAGCTGGTGCACCAGGTAGGAGATGATGAAGAAGCCGGTGCCTGTGAGGGCGCTCTGGAGGTAGCGGGCTGCGTCATCCCCGCCGCTGTGCAGGCCCTGCCACCAGGCCCAGGCCAGCAGCAGCAAGGTGACGCCCGCCGTCGTGCCGAGGGCCAGGGTCAGCGTGCCCAGCACCGCCGCCATCAGGATGGGCAGGCCGAACAGGGGGGTGTAATTCATGGTGCCGGCCTGCAGCAGCTGCAGGGCGCACACTGCCGCCAGGTCCACTCCGATGAACGGGAGCCATCGGGCGCCCGCCGTGGGCGGTGGTGGGGCGTGGCCCGCCAGCGTGCGCTCGGCCAGGGTCGCGGCCAGGTAGGCCAGGCACACCGTCAGCACCGCCGGCTCCACAGCCAGGTTCATGAACTGGCCCAGGCCCTGCAAAAAAAGCAGTGCCAGCGCCACCATCACGCGGCCTGTCAGGAACCCACGCCACAGGCGCACAAAAGGCGCATCAGTCGCTGAAGGGGCAAGGCCTGGCAGGAGATGGGGCATGGTGTCAGGCGCTGTGCTGGCGCCTGTGCTCGGCGCTGCAGTAGGCGTGATTGCCCAGCATCAGCGCCTCGGCGCGTGGCACATGCACGCCGCAGTGCTCGCAGGCCACCATGTCTTGCGGCAGAAGCGGAGCCCGGGGCGCTGCCCTGGCGGCGCCGGAGATGGTGGGCCGGCGGCTGCGCCAGATGCCCACGGCCACCGCCAGAACAATCAGCAAGACGAGGTATTTCATGTGCTTCGACCCAATACCACCTCCATCACGAAGCGCGAACCCACATACGCCAGCAGCAACAGCCCGGCACCCGCATAAAGCATGCGCACGGCATTGCGTCCACGCCAGCCAAAGCGCGAGCGGCCCAGCAGCAGGGCGGCAAAGGTGATCCAGGACAGGAGCGAGAAGACCGTCTTGTGGTCCCAACGCCCGGCATGCCCGTAAAGCATTTCCCCAAACAGCCAGCCGGCCAGCAGGGTGGCCGACAAGAGGACAAATCCGGCAGTCACGAAGCGGAAGGTCAGCCGCTCCAGCGTGAGCAGCGGGATGCCGTTCTGCGGGTCTTCGGCCTGGCGAATCTGGCGTTCGGCACGCGTCATCAGCCAGGCGTGCACTACCGCTGCGGCAAAAAGCCCATAGCAGGCAATGCCCAGTGCGAGGTGCAGCGGCAGCCAGGCGGAAGCGGTCACATGCAGAGGCTGGCCAGGAAACAGCAGGGTCAGCAGGACTGCCACCGCGCCCAGCACCGCCAGCATCCAGCGCGTCCGCAATTGCGGAAAAAGCTGGCGTTCGACGGCATACACGGTGAGCACCAGCCAGGCGGTCATCGACAGCGCGGGCGCAAAGCCGAAGCGGGGGGCATCGCCCCACAGGCCCCACACCAGCACGGCGGCGTGCAGTACCCACGCCAGCAGCAGCGCATTGCGCGCGGCGGTGGCGCTCAGGCGCGAGGACGCAGCCGCCGGTACGGCATACGCGGCAGCGGCCGCCAAGGCCAATAGCCAGCTGACAGGGGAAGCACTGGGTAAAATCATGGGCACAGTTTAGCCTTTCGCCCCACCGCCAGCGCCCTGGCGGGCCCGCATACACAACGACAGCCAGGCTGGCGCGCGGGCAACACCGGAACTTCTCCTATGGCCTCCGCCCTTACCGACAAACTCACGCGCCTCGTCAAGGAGATGCGCGGCCAGGCCCGCATCACCGAATCCAACGTCACGGACATGCTGCGTGAAGTGCGCATGGCCTTGCTGGAGGCCGACGTGGCCCTGCCCGTGGTGCGCGATTTCATCGCCCGCGTCAAGGAAAAGGCCCTGGGCCAGGAGGTGCTGGGCTCGCTCAAGCCGGGGCAGACGCTGGTCAGCATCGTCAACCGCGAGCTGGCCGCCACCATGGGCGAGGGCGTGGCCGACATCAACCTGGCGGCCCAGCCGCCGGCCGTGATCCTGATGGCAGGTCTGCAGGGCGCGGGCAAGACCACCACCACGGCCAAGCTGGCCAAGCACCTCATTGAAAAGCGCAAGAAAAAGGTGCTGACCGTGTCGGGCGACGTGTACCGCCCGGCCGCCATCGAGCAGCTCAAGACCGTGACCAAGCAGGCCGGTGCCGAGTGGTTCCCCAGCACGCCCGAGCAGAAGCCCCACGACATCGCCGTGGCCGCGCTGGACTACGCGAAGAAGCACTACTTCGATGTGCTGCTGGTCGATACGGCCGGCCGCCTGGCCATCGACGAGGCCCTGATGCAGGAAATCAAGGACCTGCATGCTACGCTGAACCCGGTCGAAACCCTGTTCGTGGTCGATGCCATGCAGGGCCAGGATGCCATCAATACGGCAAAGGCCTTCAAGGAGGCGCTGCCGCTCACCGGCATCGTCCTGACCAAGCTCGACGGCGATTCCCGCGGCGGCGCCGCCCTGTCGGTGCGCCAGATCACGGGCGCGCCGATCAAGTTTGCCGGGGTCAGCGAAAAAATCGACGGACTGGAAGTGTTTGACGCCGAGCGCCATGCCGGCCGCATCCTGGGCATGGGCGACATCGTGGCGCTGGTCGAGCAGGTCACTGCGGGCGTGGACATCGAAGCGGCGCAAAAGCTGGCCGCCAAGGTCAAGAGTGGCGACGGGTTCGACCTGAACGACTTTCTCTCGCAGATCCAGCAGATGAAGCAGATGGGCGGCCTCTCCAGCCTGATGGACAAGCTGCCGTCCCAGCTCACGGCCAAGGCCGGCGCGGTGGACATGGACAAGGCCGAAAAAGACATCAAGCGCAAGGAAGGCATCATCCAGAGCATGACCAAACTGGAGCGTCGCAAGCCCGAGCTCATCAAGGCCACGCGCAAGAAACGCATTGCCAACGGCGCCGGTGTGCAGGTGCAAGAGGTCAACCGCCTGCTCAAGGAGTTCGAGCAGATGCAGGACATGATGAAGAAGATGAAGGGCGGCGGCCTGATGAAGATGATGAAGAAGATGGGCGGCATGAAGGGCATGGGCGGCATGCCCAAGATGCCATTCTGAGGTTCGGATATTTTTGGCCTCTGGCGCTTGTGCAATAAGCGCTTGCAGCTATCAAAAAAATCAAAAACCGGCGCCGCGCCGGTTTTTTTGTGCCTGTACGCAGGGTTCATGCTCTCTCATATCAAGAGCTGATGAACGATCGCAAGGTGTCCGCTTTTTAAGCAGTCTCGTGCGTCAGCACATCGCCACGCAGCGTGTAGGCCTTGGCCTCGGTGATGGTCACATCCACCATCTGGCCCACCAGGCGGGGCTGGCCCACGAAGTTGACCACGCGGTTGCACTCGGTGCGACCCATCAGCTCGGTGGCGTCGCGCTTGGAGGCCCCTTCCACCAGGATGCGCTGCACCGTGCCCACGCGGCTTTCGCTGATGGACTTGATGTTGGCGTTGATGACGCCCTGCAGGTGCTGCAGGCGGCGCAGCTTCACGTCGTGCGGCGTGTCGTCGTGCAGGCCGGCGGCGGGTGTGCCGGGACGCGGGCTGAAGATGAAGCTGAAGCTGTTGTCGAAGTGGATGTCGTCGATCAGCTTCATCATCTTGGCGAAGTCGTCTTCCGTCTCGCCGGGGAAGCCCACGATGAAGTCGCTGCTCATGGCCAGGTCGGGGCGGATGGCGCGCAGCTTGCGCACGGTGCTCTTGTATTCCATGGCCGTGTAGCCGCGCTTCATGGCCATCAGGATGCGGTCGCTGCCGTGCTGCACGGGCAGGTGCAGGTGGCTGGCCAGCTTGGGCAGCTTGGCGTAGGCCTCGATCAGCCGGGGCGTGAACTCGTTGGGGTGGCTGGTGGTGTAGCGGATGCGTTCGATGCCCGGAATGTCGGCCACGTATTCGAGCAGCAGGGCAAAGTCGGCAATCTCTGCCGTATCACCCATCTTGCCCAGGTAAGCGTTGACGTTCTGGCCCAGCAGGGTGATCTCTTTCACGCCCTGGTCGGCCAGGCCCGCCACTTCCACCAGCACGTCGTCCAACGGGCGGCTGACTTCCTCGCCCCGGGTGTAGGGCACCACGCAGTAGCTGCAGTATTTGCTGCAGCCTTCCATGATCGACACAAAGGCGCTGGCGCCCTCGACGCGCGCGGGCGGCAGGTGGTCGAACTTCTCGATTTCGGGAAAGCTGATGTCCACCTGGGGCCGGTTCAGGCGCTCGCGCTGGTTCAGCATGTCGGGCAGGCGGTGCAGGGTCTGCGGGCCGAACACTACGTCCACATAGGGGGCGCGCTTGATGATTTCGGCGCCTTCCTGGCTGGCCACGCAGCCGCCCACGCCGATGAGCACGCCTTTCTCCTTGAGGTGCTTGATGCGCCCCAGGTCGCTGAACACCTTTTCCTGCGCCTTTTCGCGCACCGAACAGGTGTTGAACAGGATCAGGTCGGCCTCGTCCACGTTCTGGGTAGGCTCGTAGCCCTGGGCGGCGCCCAGCACGTCGGCCATCTTGTCCGAGTCGTACTCGTTCATCTGGCAGCCGAAGGTTTTGATAAAGACTTTTTTGGACATGGCAATTTCACAAAAGGGAATGCACGCCACGGCACGCAGGGGCGCCAGGGCGTGGACTGCGCACCACCGGGCGGCCGGTGGGCACGGTGGCTATTTCGGGTCCGAATCGGCGCGGAAGTTGCGTTCGACGGTGTCGCTGCCCTTGCGTGGCTGGCTGGCCTCCGCCTTGGTGAGGATCCAGGCGGAAAGCAGCATGCCCGTGCTGGGCTCGATGGTGTAATTCACCTGGAAGCTCTGCCCCACCACCGTGTGGGCCATGACCAGCGTGTTCTGGGGGCTCAGCAGCCGCATGCCCGGCGCCATGCGGATGGCGCGCCCGTTCAGGGTGGCGTCGGATGTTCCATTGATCGTGAGATGGCCGCGCAGCGCAGCTTCAGGAAAGTTGCGCACCATGCCCACGCCCGCAGGCACCTGGGCCGTGGCAGGGGCCATGGCCAGCAGCAACGCAGTGCCCAGGGCACCCGCGAGGGCGCGGCCATTGCGGGGTGATCTGACTGAGGTGGACGGCGGATCGAAGCGGCAGCGGTTCATGGTGTGTATCCAGAGGCTGAATGGAAGAAGGAGCTGATTCTAGGCGGCCGCAAAGACCGCACGCCATGGAAAAAGCCCGCAACAGGTGACTGTTTGCGGGCTTTTGAATTGGTGGTGATAGGTGGATTTGAACCACCGACATCAGCATTATGAATGCTGCGCTCTAACCAACTGAGCTATATCACCGAAGAGCAATATTATAGAACAAATTTACTGGTGGGTGAAGTTTGCCGTGCGTTTGTTCACGAACGCATCCATGCCTTCCTTCTGGTCCTGGGTGGCAAACAAGGCATGGAACAGGCGGCGCTCGAACATCACGCCGTCCGACAGCGAGCCTTCGAAGGCCCGGTTCACCGACTCCTTGGCGGCCATCACCGCAATCTGCGAGAAGTTGGCAATGACCAGGGCCGCGCCCAGGGCTTCTTCCATCAGCTTGTCCAGGGCCACCACGCGGCTCACGAGGCCGGCGCGTTCTGCTTCCACGGCGTCCATCATGCGCCCGGTGAGGGCCATGTCCATGGCTTTGGACTTGCCCACCGCGCGTGGCAGGCGCTGCGTGCCGCCCGCGCCGGGAATGACGCCCAGCTTGATTTCGGGCTGGCCAAACCTGGCGTTGTCGGCGGCGATGATGAAGTCGCACATCATGGCCAGCTCGCAGCCGCCGCCCAGGGCAAAGCCGCTCACCGCTGCAATCACGGGTTTGCGGATGGCGCGGATTTCTTCCCAGTTGCGGGTGATGTAGTCGCCCTTGTAGGCGTCGGCAAAGCTGTATTTGGCCATGGCGCCAATGTCGGCGCCGGCGGCAAAGGCCTTTTCACTGCCCGTGAGGATGGTGCAGCCGATCTTTTCATCGGCATCAAAGGCCTTGAGCGCTGCGCCCAGCTCGTTCATGAGCTGGTCGTTCAGGGCATTGAGCTGCTTGGGGCGGTTGAGCGTGATGACGCCGACTTTGTCCGCTTCGGTGCGAACTTCAATGGTTTCGTAGGCCATGAAATCTCCTGAGTTGATGGGTTGTTCGGGCAATTCTGGAGGACTATACCGAAGCACGAAACCGTCAACAGGTACTCGGCAAAGGCGTTGCCCTGGACCTCCGCCAGCCTCAGCCCAGCCAGCGTCCCAGTGCGGCGTTGTCGGTTGCGGTGAGGCTGATCGTGTCTGGCGTTGTGGCAAGTGCTTTTCTGCCACGCAGGCCGGCTGGACCAGCCTTGGCAGAGGCAGGGGTCGGCAGTGCCAATGGCAGTTGCAGCAGGCGGCCATCGCGCGCCACCACGGCGGTGACCTGTGTCGCCGCACCGGCATAGAACGCCACATCCTCCAGCCGGGCGATGCGCCAGCCCTGGCCCTGCACCTCCAGGCCCAGCCATTCGTCGCCCGCAGCCAGCCCTGCCTTTTCGGCCGGCCCGCCACGCAGCACCGTCTTGACCTGCACGCTGTGGTTTTCCGTGACGCGCAGGCCCAGGCGTTGCGCCAGCTGGGGCTGTTCGGGCTTCAGCGCCACGCCGTGGACAGCCAGCAGGTCGGCGAGCGGCAGTTCGGCCGTGCCGTGCACCCACTGGTCGAGTTCCTGGTCCAAAGACCGCCCAGCCAGCGTGGCCAGCTCGGTGCGCAGGTCGGCCTCGGTCATGGGGCCGCCGGCGCAGCGCTGCCACAGGGCGCGCATCACATCGTCCAGCGTGGCCTTGCCTTCGCGGCGCAGCGTGAGGTCCAGGCACAGGGCGACCAGCGAGCCCTTGGTGTAGTAGCTCACGGTGGCGTTGGGGGTGTTTTCGTCCTGGCGGTAGTACTTGACCCAGGCATCGAAGCTGGCCTGCGCCACCGTCTGCACGCTGCGGCCGGGCGTCTGCAGGACCTGGTTGGTGGCCTTGGCCAGCAGCTTGAGGTAGGTGGCATCGTCGATCAGGCCCGCCCGGCGCAGCAGCATGTCGTCGTAATAGCTGGTGAAACCCTCGAAGAACCACAGCAGCTGGGTGTAGTTCTCCTGGCTGTAGTCGTAGCGCGCAAACTCTGCCGGGCGCAGGCGTTTGACGTTCCAGGTGTGGAAATATTCGTGGCTGATGAGCCCGAGCAGGGTGGTGTAGCCCTCGCTGGCACGGGCCTCGCCCGTGCGGGGCAGGTCGCGCCGGCCGCAGATCAGGGCCGTGGAGTTGCGGTGTTCCAGACCGCCGTAGCCGTCCTGCACGGCGTTGAGCATGAACAGGTAGCTCTTCATGGGCGGCTTGCCCTTGCCGTGCCAGAAGCGGATGGCGGTCTCGCAGATCTTCCGGGTGTCGGCCAGCAGGCGTTTTCCGTCGAACGATGGTGCGGCACCGGCCACCACGAAGCGGTGGGGCACACCACCGGCGGTGAAGCGTCCGCTCCAGAAAGTTCCCATTTCGACCGGGCAGTCCACCAGCTCGTCGTAGCCGCTGGCCACGTAAACGCCAAAGCCCTTCCTGTCGACAGCCTGCGGGGCGAGGCCCGTGGCCACGGACCAGTGGGCGGTGGCCGCATTGCTGGCGATATCGAGCGCATGGAGCGCATCTTCCTGGCCGTGCACGCGCAGGCACAGGCTGGTGCCGTTGAAGAAGCCGCGCGCGGCATCCAGCCACGCCGTGCGCACCGAGGCGTCGTAGGCGCATACCTCGTAGGTCACGACGAGGGGGCGGTCGGTGCGGCAGGTGGCTTGCCAGCGGTGTTTGTCGAGCTGGGCCAGGGGCACGGCGCGCCGGCCCTGTTGCGCATCGAGGCGCTGGAGATTCTTGGAGAATTCGCGCACCAGGTAGCTGCCCGGTATCCACACGGGGAGCGACAGCTCCTGCTGCGCCTGCGGATGCGCCACGGTGAGCGTGACGGTGAACAGGCGGGCATGCAGGTCGGTGGCTTCCACGCGGTAATGAACGGGGGCCTGCGTGGAGCGGGTGCGGGAGGTGGGCATGGGGGGGCGTCGCGGAAGGCGGGTGCCTGGCGTCGATGCGCGCGTCACCCGCAGGGGTTTCGGGGCTGGAGGGGCGCATGGGCGGCCCCTCGCGTGAACTCAGTTGCTGCTGGTGGCGCTGCCCGCCTCGGCCAGACGCTTTTCCACATCCTGGGCGCTGATCGCTCCGGGAACGCGCGCGCCGTTCGCGAAAATCAGGGTGGGGGTTCCGGTGATCTTGTACTTTTTGCCGAACGCAAGATTGCGCTGCAAGGCACTGGTGTCGCAACTGGCGGTGTTGGGTGTCTTGTCGCGCAGCATCAGGTCATGCCAGGTGGCCGCCTTGTCTTTGGCGCACCAGATGTTGCGGGATTTTTCTGCCGAGTCGGGGCTCAGGATGGGGTAGAGAAACAGGTAGATCGTGATGTTGTCCACGCTCTGCAGATCCCGCTCGAAACGCTTGCAGTAGCCGCAGTTGGGGTCTTCGAACACCGCCAGCTTGCGTTTGCCATCGCCACGCACGATGGTGAAGGCGTCCTTCAGGGGCAGGGCCGCAAAATCCACCGCCGTGAGTTTGTTGATGCGGTCTTCGGTCAGATTGCGGCGCGCCTTGGTGTCGATCAGCTCGCCCTGGATTAGGTAATTGCCCTTGGTGTCGGTGTAAAAAATGTCGGTGCCGATGCGCACTTCGTACAGGCCGGGCATGGCCGTGGTGCGGACCTCGTCGATTTTTTCCATTTGGGGAATGCGTTCCGCCAGTGTTTTGCGGATGGTGGCTTCCTGGGCGGAGGCTGTGAAACTCAGGGCGAAAGCGGCCGCGGCCAGCAGGGTGGGGATCAATTGCATCGTGTTCTCGGTCAGTGTTGTCGCGGCGGCTGCACGCGCAGCCACAGGTGTCAGTGGGTTCCCATGGCCTGGCGGGCCATCCATTCCTTCAAGGGGCCGCTGTGCTCGAAGCCCTTCATGCCCCAGTTGCGCAGTGCTTGCCACGGAGCCTCGGTGCGTGCAAAAAGCTGTTGCAGGCTGTCCGTGGCCAACCCCATGGGCAGCATCGTCGCCTTGCGCTCGCGTTCGTAGCTGCGCAGCAAGCGCAGGTCGGCCACGCTGCGCCAGTAGTCGCGCCCATGCAGCACGCGAGCCAAGGCCTGCGCATCCGCCAGCCCCATGTTCAGCCCCTGTCCTGCCAGCGGATGCACGTTGTGGGCCGCATCGCCGGCCAGCACCCAGCTGCGAGGCTGGCTGCCCTGGCCGGGCAATGCGCCGCACCAGCGGCTGGCACGCGCCTGCTGCAGGGGCCAGGCGGCCCGTTCACCCTGCAATTGCAGCGTTCCCAGTGCACCCTGGCTGGCGATTTCGAGGCGCTGGGTGAATTCCTGCGGCGCCAGTGCCAGCAACTGGGGTACCTGTTCCTTGAGGACAGACCACACCACCGCTACAGAGTTCCCCTGGGCACCGTCCAGTGGCAAAAAAGCCAGGATGCCGTCCGGCAGAAACCACTGGCGGGCGACCTGTCCGTGGGGGCGCTCGCAGCTCAGCCGCGTGGCGATGGCGTGCTGTTCGTAGGCGGTGACTTCGAATGCCACGCCAAACTCGCTGCGGGTGCGGCTGGCCCGGCCCTCGCACACCACGGTCAGGGTTGCGGGGACCGGCTCGGACACTATCTCGACCTGCGGCTGGTAGCGCACGGCTTCCGCCAGGCGGGCCTCCAGCGCCGGGACGTCCACGATCCAGGCCAGCGCCTCGACGCCCTGGGTGGCCGCATCAAAGTGCACTGCGCCACCCTGATCGCCAAAAACCTGCATCTGTGCAATCGCCGTGGCATGGGCCGGATCGGGCCAGCTGCGCAGGGAATCGAGCAGCTGGCGCGATGCCGCATTCAGCGCGTAGGCCCGCACGTCGCCCGGGGGCGCCACCGAAGGAGAGGGTGCAGCCACCAGCGCAACGCGCAGCCTCTCGCGGGCCAGCAGCAAGGCCAGGGTGCGGCCCACCACGCCGGCGCCACGGATACAGATGTCAAAGGTTTTCGCCATGGGGGCATTGTAGGAGGGGGCCATGGGCCAGACGGCGCGGCACAATGGCCCATCCCCGGCCCTTGGTGCTGCCGACTGGAGCCTGCTCGCGTGACTTCTCTCCCTGAATCCGATCTCTCCGGCACGATCTCGCGCCTGTTCGTTTACCCGGTCAAATCCTGCGCGGGCATAGCGGTGCAGGAGGCCTTGCTCACCGAGACGGGTCTGGACCTCGACCGCGCCTGGATGGTGGTCGATGCGCAGAGCATGTTCCTGACCCAGCGCACCGTGCCCCGCATGGCGCTGGTGCGCCCCCAGCTCAAGACCTTCGAACTGGTGCTGCGCGCGCCGGGTATGCTGGCGTTGCACCTGGCCCTGGATGCCGTGGACGGCCCCACCACCGTGAAGGTATGGAGCGATACCGTACCCGCCTGGGACATGGGCCCTGTGGCGGCGCAGTGGTTCAGCGATTTCCTGGGCCAGCCTTGCCGCCTGGTGCGCTTCGACCCGGATCACCGCCGCCTGTCGGGCATGGACTGGACCCAGGGGGTGGAAGCGCCCAACCAGTTTGCCGATGCATTCCCTTTGCTGGTCACCAGCGAGGCATCGCTGGCCGGGCTGAATGCGCGCCTGATGGCCGCCGGGCAGGCCAGCGTGGGCATGGAGCGTTTCCGGCCCAACGTGGTGCTGGCGGGGCTGGAAGCGCACGACGAAGACCGCGTGGACAGGGTGCGCGTGGCGGCGGAGCACGGCGAAGTGCATCTGCAGCCCGTCAAACCGTGCGCGCGCTGTCCCATACCCAACATCGATCCCGCCACCGCGCACAGCAGCCCGGCCGTGACCGACGCACTGCAGGCGTACCGCCAGGATGCGCGCGTCGGCGGCGCCATCACCTTCGGCATGAATGCCATCGTGCGCCAGGGGGCGGGGCAGGTGCTGCGCGTGGGGCAGCGCGTTGCCGCGGATCTGTGCTTCGAATGAGCGGCGCCCTCTGTCCACAGGGTATGCGCGGCAGGGCTTTGCCCCAGGCCCGTAAAATCCGGGGTTTGTCTCCAGAACACCAGAAAGCCCTGCCATGAGCCTCCAATGCGGCATCGTGGGCCTGCCCAACGTCGGCAAGTCCACCCTCTTCAACGCGCTGACCAAGGCTGGCATCGCCGCCGAGAACTACCCCTTCTGCACCATCGAGCCCAATGTGGGCGTGGTGGAGGTGCCCGATCCGCGCCTGCAGCAGCTGGCCGAGATCATCTCGCCTGAGCGCATCGTGCCGGCCATCGTCGAGTTCGTGGACATCGCCGGCCTGGTGGCGGGCGCCAGCCAGGGCGAGGGCCTGGGCAACCAGTTCCTGGCCCATATCCGTGAAACCGACGCCATCGTCAACGTGGTGCGCTGCTTCGAGGACGACAACGTGATCCACGTTGCAGGCCGCGTGGACCCGATCTCCGACATCGAAGTCATCCAGACCGAGCTGTGCCTGGCCGACCTGGGCACGGTGGAGAAAGCCCTCAACCGCTACAGCAAGGCCGCCAAATCGGGCAACGACAAGGACGCCGCCAAGCTGGTGGCACTGCTTACACGCATCCAGGCCGCGCTCAACGAAGGCAAGCCCGCCCGCAGCGTGGAGATCACCAAGGAAGAGCAGCCCCTGCTCAAATCCCTGTGCCTGATCACGGCCAAGCCCGCCATGTTTGTCGGCAACGTGAGCGAAGATGGTTTCGAGAACAACCCGTTCCTCGATCGCCTCAAGGAATACGCCGCCAGCCAGAACGCTCCCGTGGTGGCGATTTGCGCCAAAATGGAAGCCGAAATGGCTGAGATGAGCGACGAAGATCGCGACATGTTCCTGGCCGAAATGGGCCAGAGCGAACCCGGCCTGGCCCGCCTGATCCGGGGTGCCTTCAAGCTGCTGGGTTTGCAGACCTATTTCACTGCCGGCGTGAAGGAAGTGCGCGCCTGGACCATCCACATCGGTGACACGGCACCGCAGGCCGCTGGCGTGATCCACGGCGACTTCGAGCGTGGCTTCATCCGTGCCCAGACCATCGCCTTTGACGACTTCATTGCCTACAAGGGCGAGCAAGGTGCCAAGGATGCAGGCAAGATGCGCGCCGAAGGCAAGGAATACGTGGTCAAAGACGGCGATGTGCTGAATTTCCTGTTCAACGTCTGATCCCCGGGCGCATGGCGCCCGCCTGGGTCACACGGCCTGACATGTTCCGGTGGCGGGTGGCTCGGATCATCCGCCCGGGCTCGGAGTTCGTCTGCGTATTTTTCAGGCAACCCGCCGGCGCTGCCGAACCACGATATGGAGGGGTGAGATTGATGGAGGCACTGCACAACATTCGCCTGGAGTCGCTGATCGATACGCTGGTGAGCCTGACGGCTGCGTTCGTGCTGGGAGGGCTGATTGGCCTGGAGCGCCAGTACCGCCAGCGCACGGCGGGGCTGCGCACCAATGTGCTGGTGGCCGTGGGGGCCGCCGTTTTTGTGGATATGGCCAACCGCCTGCATGGGCATGAGGGCGCTGTGCATGTGGCGGCCTACGTGGTGTCGGGCATCGGCTTCCTGGGGGCCGGCGTGATCATGCGTGAGGATGGCAATGTGCGCGGCCTTAACACCGCGGCCACGCTCTGGGGGTCTGCTGCCGTGGGGGCGGCGGCGGGTGCCGATCTGGTCCTGGAGGCCATGCTGGCGACCTGCTTCGTGCTGGCGGCCAACACCTTGCTGCGCCCCATCGTGAACACCATCAACCGCAAGCCGCTGGATGACGAATCCGTGGAGGTGACCAACACGGTGTATGTGATTGCCGCGCGGGCACACCAGAAAGTCGTGCTGGCCAGCCTGGAGGATGAGCTGGCCCACTGCAGCTACCCGGCACGGGACCTGGAGATCCACGCCTTCGGGCAGGAGGAGGTGGAAATCGAAGCCGTTCTGGCAGCCACTTCCGTGGATGGCGAGGTGATGGATGCCCTGGTGCAGCGTCTGACCGCCGTGCCGGCGGTGCGGCAGGCTTTCTGGAGCCCCAGCACCTCGGAATGAGCGGTGTGCTGCCTTGCAAGAAATGAAGTGACATGTCCTCTGGCGTGATATTTGCCGCCCTGGCGTATGTGGCCTGGGGCCTGTTTCCGCTGTATTTCCGGCAGGTGGCCCATGTGCCCGCGCTGGAGGTGGTGGTGCACCGCACCGTGTGGTCGCTGGTGTTCGTCTTCGCCGTGCTGGCCGTGCGCAGGCATTGGGGCTGGATGCGCGCCCTGTGGGGCCAGCCCAGGGTGCTGGGGGCGTTCGCGGTGTCGGCGCTGCTGCTGTCGGGCAACTGGCTCACCTATGTCTGGGCGGTGCAGAACCAGCATGTGGTGGATGCCAGCCTGGGCTATTTCATCCTGCCGCTGGTGAATGTGGCGCTGGGTTTTGTCTTCCTGCACGAGCGGCCCCGCCCCGGGCAGTGGCTGGCCGTGGCTGTGGCGGCGGCCGGTGTGCTGTGGCTGGCGGTGCAGGCCGGGCGCGTGCCGTGGATTGCGCTGGTGCTGGCCCTGAGCTTTGGTTTTTATGGGCTGATGCGCAAGGTGGCCACGCTGGGCGCGCTGGAGGGTCTGGCGCTGGAGACCATGATGCTGGCGCCGGTGGCGGCGGCCGCGCTCGCCATCTGGTCTGCGCAGGGGCAGGGCGCGCTGGTGCAGGGGGATATACCCACCATGGCGTGGCTGCTGGTGGCCGGCCCCCTGACCGCTGTGCCGCTGCTACTGTTTGCCGCGGGCGCGCGCCGGATTCCCCTGGCCACCATGGGCATCCTGCAGTACATCTCGCCCAGCCTGCAGTTTGCGCTGGGGGTCTGGCTGTTCAACGAGCCGCTCCAGCCGGCGCGTCTGGTGGGTTTTGTGCTGATCTGGGCGGCCCTGCTGGTGTACAGCGTGGAAGGGGCCTGGACGCGCCGGGGCCGTGCCGCACCCTGAGCACGGAACCAAAGCATGGGGCCCGAAATTCTGAATCGAATAAGCTTCTATCGCTTATGAAATAAGCGCTGGTAGCTGTTTTTTTCAGGAGTCAGGGTGCCGCCATCGCGGTGCTGTTGGCCACGGGCTGGTTGCGTGATGTTCGCTGTCCACAAGGCGAACCTGTGTGGCGGCTACCGTTTTGTGCCCATCGCTTGACCCAGGGTGGTTGACACGCATCAAGCAGTGCCCACACTGTGCGGCATTGTCCTGATGCCCGGCGCGCAGCGCTGCCTTCCATGCCCGATGCCCTTGTCAATCCGCCCGTGGTGCCACCACCCGGTGCCGCCGTGGTGTTCCACGCGCGCAATCTGTGCAAGTCTTACCAGACGGGGGAGGTGCGGGTGCGGGCGCTGCACGACGTCAATCTCGACATCGTGCGCGGCGAGTTCGTCGTGCTGCTGGGCGCCTCGGGCAGCGGCAAGTCCACGCTGCTCAACATCCTGGGCGGGCTGGATGTGCCCACCAGCGGCGAGGTGCGGTTTGCCGACCACGCCCTGAGCGGCGCCAGCGAGAGCGAGCTCACCACCTACCGGCGCGAGCATGTGGGCTTCGTGTTCCAGTTCTACAACCTGATCCCCAGCCTGACGGTGCGCGAGAACGTGGCGCTGGTGACCGATATCGCACCGCACCCCATGCCCATCGACGAGGCCATTGCCCTCGTCGGGCTCACGCCGCGCCAACACCACTTTCCGGCACAGCTCTCGGGCGGCGAGCAGCAGCGCGTGGCCATTGCGCGCGCCATCGTCAAGCGCCCCGAGGTGCTGCTGTGCGACGAGCCCACGGGCGCGCTCGACTACCAGACCGGCAAGATGGTGCTGGAGGTGATCGCCCGCATCAACGCGGAGCTGGGCACCACGGCCGTGGTCATCACGCACAACGCCGCGATTGCCGCCATGGCCGACCGCGTGGTCTACCTGGTGGATGGCACCATTGCGCGCATCGAGCGCAATGCGCACCGGCGCTCGCCTTCGGAGCTGTCGTGGTGAGGGCCCGGAAGCCGTCCCCACGCTCACCCACTGTGTGTGCGTGGCACCCCCTCGGCGGCAACACAGCATGAAAGCCATCGACCGCAAGCTGCTGCGCGACCTGCGCCGCATGTGGAGCCAGGCTCTCACCATTGCGCTGGTGGTGGCCAGCGGGCTGGGGGGCTTCATTACCACCTTGTCGGCGGTGGATTCGCTGGCGCTGGCGCGCGACCAGTTCTATGCCCAGGGCCACTTTGCCGATGCGTTCGCCACCGTCAAGCGCGCGCCGCTGGCGCTGGCCGACGTGTTGCGCGGCGTGCCTGGCGTGGCCGATGTGCAGGTAACGGTGGAACAGGTGGTGCGCGTGGAGATCGCCGGGCTGGTCGATCCCATCATCGGCCAGCTCATCGGCGTGGACCTGCGCCAGCCGCCGCACATGAACCGGGTCACGGTGCGCAGTGGCCAGGCGCTGGCCCCGCCCGGCGCGGGTCAGGGCCGCAGCGACAGCACCATCGATGCGCTGGTGTCCGAAGGTTTTGCCCGCGTGCGCGGCCTGCGCCCGGGCGATGAGGTGACGGCGCTGATCAATGGCAAGCGCCGCCAGCTGCGCATCGTGGGCACGGCGCTGTCGCCCGAGTACATCTTTGCAGGCATGGCTGGCATGCCCGACCTGCGCGGTTTCGGCGTTTTCTGGGTGGACCGTGAGGCGCTGGCCGCGGCCTACGACATGCAGGGCGCCTTCAACCGTGTGGCCGTCAAGCTGGCGCCGCAGGCGTCGGAGCCCGCCGTGCTCGATGGCCTCTCACGGCTGCTGGCGCCCTATGGCGGGCGCGATGCCCGGGGCCGCGAGGACCAGGCCTCGCACGCCATGCTCGACAACGAGATCAAGGAGCAGCGCGTGATGGGCACCCTGCTGCCCGCCATCTTCCTGGCCGTTGCGGCCTTTTTGCTGCATGTGGTGCTCTCGCGCCTGGTGGCCACGCAGCGCGAGCAGATCGCCGCGCTCAAGGCGCTGGGCTATCCCAACAGCACCATTGCCGGGCATTACCTCAAGCTGGTGGGCGTAATCGTGGCGGTGGGGCTGGCGCTGGGCGTGGCCCTGGGCAACGGGCTGGGCACGATGCTGACGGGCCTGTATGCCGAGTTCTTTTTCTTTCCGGTGTTCGAACATCGCATTGCGCCCTGGCTGATCCTGGTGGGGGCTGGCGTCACGGGCGGCACCGCGCTGCTGGGCACGCTCAGCGCAATCGGGGCCACCGTGCGCCTGGCCCCGGCCGAGGCCATGCGCCCGCCCGCCCCGGGCCAGTACCGCCGCACCACGCTGGAGCGCCTGGGGGTGCGCCGCATACCCGCTGGGCTGCGCATGATCCTGCGCAACATGGAGCGCAAGCCCCTGCGCACCACGCTCACCATCGGTGGCACGGCCGCTGCGGTGGCCATCGTGGTCATGGGCAATTTCTTTCGCGATGCCATCGATCACATCGTGGACACCACCTTCCACATCGCGATGCGCAGCGATGTGAATGTCTGGATGACCGAACCGGTGGATGCGCTGGCCCGCCTGCAGCTGGCGCGCTTGCCCGGTGTGACGGGTGTGGAGCCCGCGCGCAGTGTGGCGGTGCGCATGGCCTACGGCCACCGCAGCGAGCGGGTGGGGCTGCAGGGCGTGGCCCCGGATGCACAGCTGTTGCGCATGGTGGATGTGGAGGGCCGCCAGAGCACCGTGCCCGAGGCCGGACTGCTGCTCACCGACCGCCTGGCCGACAAGCTGGGCGTGCGCGTGGGCGACAGGGTGCGCGTGGAGGTGCTGGAAGGCCGGCAGCGCACGCTGTATGTGCCCGTGCAGGCCACCGTGCGCGAAATGATGGGCCTGAACGCCTACGTGCAGCGCGATGTGCTCAACCAGTGGCTGCAGGAAGGCGACGTGGCCTCGCAGTTCAATGTGGCGCTGGAGCCCGGCTCCGAGGCGCGCTTTCTGGAGGCCACCAAGGCCCTGCCGCGCGTGGCGGGCGCCTTCAGCAAGGCCACGCTGCTGCGCAACATGCAGGACGTGAGCGCACGCAATGTGCGCATCATGAGCACCATCCTCACGCTGTTCGCGGCCGTGATCGCCGTGGGCGTGGTCTACAACAATGCGCGCATCGCGCTGGCCGAGCGCACCTGGGAGCTGGCCAGCCTGCGCGTGCTGGGCTTCACGCGCGGCGAGGTGTCGGCGCTGCTGCTGGGCGAGCTGGCCATTGGCATTGCCCTGGCGCTGCCGTTGGGCATGGCCATGGGCTGGGGGCTGGTGCATCTGCTGGTGGAACTGCTCAAGAACGACCAGTTCCTGTTTCCGGTGGTCATCAGTGCGCGCACCTATGCCTGGGCAGGGCTGTGCGTGGTGGCGGCGGGGGTGGCCAGCGCCCTGGTGGTGCGCCGGCAGATCGACCGGCTGGACATGGTGGGTGCGCTCAAGACGCGGGAATGACACAGGCAACCAACAATGCAGGCAAGGGGAAGACGGCAATGCAGAAGAAAACGGTGATCTGGGGTGGCGGGACGCTGGTGGTGCTGGGCGCCTTGCTGGCCTGGGCATTTGCACCCCGGCCGCTGCCGGTGGAGACGGCGGCCGTGGTGCAGGGGCGCTTCGAGGCCGGTATCGACGAGGACGCGAAAACCCGCCTGCGCGACCGCTACAGCATCTCGGCCCCGCTGGCCGGTCGGCTGGCGCGCATTGCGCTGCGCGAGGGCGATGCCGTGCGGGCGGGTGACGTGGTGGCGCGCATCACCCCCGGCCTGCCGGCACTGCTGGACGAGCGCAGCCTGCGCGAACAGCAGGCCCGCGTGACGGCCGGCCAGGCCGGTGTGCAGCGCGCCGCCGTGCGCATCGAGCGCAGCCGCGTGGCGCTGGAGCAGGCCCGCCATGACCTGCGCCGCAGCGAGCAGCTGGCGCAGCAGGGCTTTGTGGCCCCCGCGCGGCTGGATACCGAGCGCCTGGCGGTGCAGGCGGCCGAGAAAGACGCCGACGCCGCGGTGCAGGACCAGCAGGTGGCCCGCGCCGACCTGGCCCAGGCCCGTGCGGCGCTCGACGTGGTGCAGCGGCCCGGCGGCACGCAGGTTGGCAAAGCCTTCGAGGTGCTGACCCCTGTGGCCGGCCGTGTGCTGCGCGTGGCGCAGGCCAGCGAGGGCGTGGTGGCGCTGGGCGCCGTGCTCATCGAGGTGGGTGACACCGCGCAGCTCGAAGTGGTGGCACCGCTGCTGTCCACCGATGCGCTGCAGGTACACCCCGGCAGCCCCGTGCGCATTGAGCGCTGGGGTGGCCCGGGCGTGTTGCAGGGGCGCGTGCGCAGCGTGGAGCCGGTGGCGTTCACCAAGGTCTCGGCGCTGGGAGTGGAGGAGCAACGGGTCAACGTGCTGATCGACCTGACCAGCCCCCCCGCGCAGTGGGCCGCGCTGGGCGACGGCTACCGCGTGGTGGCGCGCGTGCTCACGCGCGAGGCGCAGGACGCCACCCTGGTGCCGGTGAGCGCGCTGTTCCCGCTGCCCGCCAGCGCCGATGCCGCAGCGCCCCCCATCGCGGATTCCACGGAGTTCCGCATGGCGGTGTTTGTGGTCGATGGAGGCCGGGCGCGGCGCGTGCCGGTGGTGCTGGAGGCGCGCGGCAGCACCCATGCCTGGGTGAAAGAGGGGCTGCAGGCGGGTGCACAGCTGGTGGTGTACCCGCCCGCTGCGCTGGCCGATGGCGCCCGCGTCAAGGTGCGCACCCCCTGACGAAGGGTGGGCCCATGTACCCTGAATCCCTTGTGAAAGCCTATGCCGCCGCCGAGCAGCGCCTGCGCCAATTGCAGCGCAGCCCCGAGGCTTTTGGCCACCCCACCGGTACCGTGGAGTGGATCGAAACCCATATCTCCTGGCTGCTGCTGGCGGGTGATTTTGTCTACAAGTTCAAGAAGCCCCTGCAGCTGGATTTCCTGGACTTCAGCACCCCCGCGCTGCGGCGCGCCGCCTGCGAGGAAGAGCTGCGCATCAACCGCCGCACCGCGCCCGCCCTGTACCTGGGCCTGGTGGCGCTGAGTGGTGCCGCAGGCAGCCTGCGGTTGCACCCCGCCGAAGCAGCCCCGGCCGATGCCGAACCCGCCGTGCGCATGCGCCGCTTTGCGCAGGAGGCGCTGCTGAGCCACCTGCTGGAGCAGCAGCGCCTGCTGCCTGCCCATATCGACGCCCTGGCGCAGCAGGTGGCGCAATTCCACGCCAGTGCAGCCGTGGCCCTGCCGCAGCAGGGCTGGGGCACGGCCCGGGCGGTTACCGCGCCGGTGCACGACTGCCTGGCGGCGCTGCAGCCGCAGGTGGCGCAGTGGGTGCCCGACCTGGTCCTCGCGCTGGCGCAGGTGGCGCAGTGGTGTGCCGCACAGGGCGCCGCGCTGGAGCCAGTGTTTGCGCAGCGCCTGCAGGCCGGGCGGGTGCGCGAATGCCATGGCGACCTGCACCTGGCCAACCTGGTGCTGATCGACGGACAGCCGCAGCTGTTTGACGCGATCGAGTTCAACCCGGCGCTGCGCTGGATCGACTGCGTGGCCGACATCGCTTTCCTGGCCATGGACCTGGAGGCGCGCGGCCGCGCCGACCTGGCCTGGCGCTTTCTGAATGCCTGGCTGGAGCACACGGGCGACTATGCCGGCCTGCCGGTGCTGCCGTACTACCGCGTGTACCGTGCCCTGGTGCGCGCCCGCGTGGCGGGCATGCGGCTGGCGCAGGCGCAGGGTGAGGCGCGTGCCGCCAGCCTGCGCGAGGTGCAGCGCTATCTGGCGCTGGCGCAGCGTTTCGTCCAGCCCCTGGCGCCCGAGCTGTGGCTGGCGCATGGTTTTTCGGGTGCGGGCAAGAGCACGCAGTCGCAAGCCCTCATCGCCGAGCGCGGCGTGGTGCGCGTGCGCGCCGATGTGGAACGCAAGCGCCTGTTCGGCCTGGCGCCACAGGCATCGAGCGCGGCGGTGCCGGGCGGTATCTACACGGCCGAGGCCTCGCGGCGCACCCACGAGGCCCTGGCGCAGGCGGCCCGCTGGGCACTGGATGCGGGCCACACGGTGCTGGTGGACGCCACCTTCCTGAACCCCGCGATGCGCCAGCGCTTCATGGCCCTGGCGCGGCAGGCGCAGGTGCCCTGCCGCATCCTCGCGTTCGAGGCGCCCCTCGCGGTGCTGCGCGAGCGGGTGCGCCGCCGCCAGCAGACGGGGGGCGACGCCTCGGAGGCCTCGGTACAGGTGCTGGAGGCGCAATGGGCTGCCGCCCAACCGCTTTCGCCCGCCGAGGAAGCGATCACGGTGCATGTGGACACCACCAGGCCGGTGGATTGGAATGCGTTGCTGCCGCCCGCTGGTGCCTGCGCGGGCGCTAGAACGCCAGGTGGCCCGGCATGAAATACAGCAGCACGCTGGTCATGGCCAGGTAGCGAAAGAATTTGCCCACTGCCATGTAGGCCAGGCAGGGCCAGAACGGCAGCTTGAGCCAGCCCGCCACGGCGCACAGCGGGTCGCCCACCACGGGCAGCCAGCTCAGCAGGCAGGTCTTGGCCCCCCATTTGCGCAGCCAGATGCGCGCGCGGCGCTCGGTGCGGCTGAGCGCGCGCGCCGGTTGGGAGTCGGCGCTGGGGGGCTGGCCGGCGCGCCGGTGGCGCCGCGCCGCATCCCAGGTGCGGTGCGCGCCCAGGCCCATCCACCAGCTCACGCCGCCGCCCAGGGTATTGCCCAGCGTGGCCACGGCGATGGCGGGCCAGTACAGGTCGGGGTTGAGCTTGATCAGGCCGAACACCGCGGGCTCCGAGCCCATGGGCAGCAGCGTGGCCGAAACGAACGAGACGACAAACACCGTGCCCAGCCCGAACTGCGGCAGAGCCAGCCATTGCAGCAACTGGTGCATCCAGATTTCCATGGGGGCAAGTGTAGGGCGGCATTGCGCGCGCCGCAGGCCCTGGGGATTCCGTCCTACAAGGCGCTGCGCTGTTGGGCCACGGCGCGGGTGCGCCAGGGTTTGTATCGTGGGCTGACTCCCGCCCTTGGCAATCACCGGAAGGCTTGCGATGCATATCACCCCCACGACGCCCCTATTTCCCTGCCGTACGTACTGGCTGTCACTGGCCGCTGGCATCTCACTGGCGGCCTGTGTGCAGAGCCCGCAGTCCGCGGCGTCTGGGCAGACGCCGCCTCTGGCGCACATGGCCTGGAACGCCGCGGAGGAGGGCTGCGCGGGGGACGAGCGCCTGCGGGCCGCCGTGGCCAGTGCACGCAGCGAGTTGCAGGCCCAGGGGCTGGTGCTGAAGACCGTGTGCCAGGCGTCGCAAGGCGCGCTGGCCGTTCGGGTGGAGGTGGCGAACGGCCTGCTGGCCAGCAAGGTGGTGCGCGGCCCGCTGGCCGAGGGCGAAGCGGTGGACATGGGCACTGCTGCCGGCGTCGGCGGCGCAGCGGCCGCTAGCCACAGTGCAGATTTTTCACCCGACGTGCAGCACAACCGCCAGTGGCTGCGTGCGCTCATGGCGCGCCACCAGCTCGACAATCTGCCGGACGCCTGGTGGCGTTATGCCCGGAAAGCGGCGCCGTCGGCCGTGGCCGAGGTGGACCTGGCCGCGCGCTGAGAGCCTGTTCACGATCTCCCAGGGGTCGCGCAGCGGTCTTTGCGCGATGGGATGCAAGGCGCGGTGTGCAGTGGATAGCCCGGCTATCCACAAGCGCCGCAACGCCGCAGACCGCCCGCGAAGACCACTGCCCGATGGGTTGGAGCGAAATCGGGCGACAAGGCCGCCCCGGCCGCTTGCATGGGCACGAGCCCATGCGGCGCACCCGAAGCATCCACTCATCCCGATTGCGCTCCAACGCGATCCCCTGCGAGATCGTGAACAGGCTCTGAGTCCGCTGGCGCCAGAAGGCGCGGATGGAGGGCGGCACCGGCCATTGATTTCCACTATCTGGCGGGGGCGTGCATTTCGTTTGCTGAAAATTTGAGCAGCTACAATGCTGCCTCCTTTTTCAGCATCCGCTGCGCGCATATTCCTTCCCCTTCATGCAGATCGGCCACATCCCTTTGGCGAACCGCTTGTTCGTCGCCCCCATGGCGGGCGTCACGGACCGGCCGTTTCGCCAGCTGTGCAAGCAGCTCGGCGCGGGCTACGCGGTGAGCGAGATGGTGACCTCGCGCAAGGACCTGTGGAACAGCCTCAAGACCTCGCGCCGGGCCAACCATGAAGGCGAGCCCGGGCCGATTGCCGTGCAGATTGCCGGCACCGAGGCGCAGATGATGGCCGAGGCCGCGCTCTACAACGTGGATCGGGGCGCGCAGATCATCGACATCAACATGGGCTGCCCGGCCAAGAAGGTGTGCAACAAATGGGCGGGCTCGGCGCTGATGCAGGACGAGGCCCTGGCCGTGGAAATCGCCGCCGCCGTGGTCGAGGCCTGCGCCCCGCGCAACGTGCCCGTCACGCTCAAGATGCGCACCGGCTGGTGCCAGCAGCACAAGAACGCCGTGGCATTGGCGCGGCAGTTTGAAAAGGTGGGCATCCAGATGCTCACCGTGCACGGCCGCACGCGCGAGCAGGGTTACAAAGGCCAGGCCGAATACGACACCATTGCCGCAGTGAAGGCCGCCGTGCGCGTGCCCGTGGTGGCCAACGGCGACATCACCACGCCGGAAAAGGCCCGCGCCGTGCTGGCCGCCACCGGGGCCGACGCCCTCATGATCGGCCGCGCAGCGCAAGGCCGGCCCTGGATCTTCCGCGAGGTGGGCCACTTCCTGGCCACGGGCGAGCACCTGGCACCGCCGCTGGTGGCCGAGCTGCGGCGCCTGCTGCTGGAGCACCTGCAGGACCACTACCGCCTGTATGGCGAACTGACCGGTGTGCGCAGCGCGCGCAAGCACATTGCCTGGTACCTGCGCGCGCTGCCGGGCGGCGAGGCCTTGCGGCAGCACATCAATACGATAGAAGACTGCACCACGCAGTGGCAGGCGGTGGCCGACTACCTGGATGCCCTGGCGCAACAGATGGACCGGCTGCCGGCCGCCACCGATGTGGATGCGAATACACAAGAACAAGAGGGAATGGCTGCATGAGCAAGAAAAACATTGAAGAATCCGTGCGCGAAAGCCTGCAAGGCTACTTTCGCGACCTGGGCGGCGAGACGCCCGATGGCATGTACGACATGGTGGTTCGCCTGGTCGAGCGCCCGCTGCTGGAGGTGGTGATGCTCCAGGCCGACAACAACCAGTCGCGGGCCGCCGAATGGCTGGGCCTGAACCGCAACACCCTGCGCAAGAAGCTGGTCGAGCACAAGATGCTCTGATGCCAGGGTGTCATTTGCTATTTAATTTATAGCTTCTGGCGCTTGTTGAGTAAGCGCCAGTGCCTGTTTTTATTCAAACTCTATCCATCCACACCATGAACGCACTTCTCTCCGTCTCCGACAAGACCGGTATCGTCGAATTCGCCCAGGCCTTGCACGCGCTCGGCATCAAGCTCTTGTCCACCGGCGGCACCGCCAAACTGCTGGCCGACAAGGGCCTGCCCGTGACCGAGGTGGCCGAAGTCACCCAGTTCCCCGAGATGCTCGACGGCCGCGTCAAGACCCTGCACCCCAAGGTGCATGGCGGCCTGCTGGCCCGCCGCGAGTTGCCCGAGCACATGGCCGCTCTCAAGGAGCACGGTATCGACACCATCGACCTGCTGGTGGTCAATCTCTACCCCTTTGAAGCCACGGTGGCCAAGGCCGGTTGCACGCTGGCCGATGCCATCGAGAACATCGACATCGGGGGCCCCGCCATGGTGCGCAGCGCCGCCAAGAACTGGAAAGACGTGGGCGTGATCACCTCGGCGGACCAGTACGAGGCCGTGCTGGCTGAACTGAAGGCGGGCGGCAAGCTGTCTGACAAGCTGCGCTTTGCGCTGTCGGTGGCCGCGTTCAACCGCATCGCCCAGTACGACGGCGCCATCAGCGACTACCTGTCGTCGGTCGCGTTCGAAGCCGAAAAGCTGTCTGAAACCTACGTGCCCGCCCGCACCCAGTTCCCCGGCCAGAGCAATGGCATCTTCACCAAGGTGCAGGACCTGCGCTACGGCGAAAACAGCCACCAGCAGGCCGCGCTGTACCGCGACCTCTACCCCGCGCCCGGCTCGCTGGTCACCGGCGTGCAGCTGCAGGGCAAGGAGCTCTCCTACAACAACATCGCCGACGCCGATGCCGCCTGGGAATGCGTCAAGAGCTTCGAGGCCGCCGCCTGCGTGATCGTCAAGCACGCCAACCCCTGCGGCGTGGCCGTGGGCCTGGATGCCCTGAGCGCCTACAGCAAGGCCTTCCAGACCGACCCCACCAGCGCCTTTGGCGGCATCATCGCGTTCAACCGCGTGGTCGATGGCGCGGCCGCAGCCCAGGTCAGCAAGCAGTTTGTCGAGGTGCTGATGGCGCCCGACTTCACGGCGGAAGCGCTGGAAATCTTCAAGGCCAAGGCCAATGTGCGCCTGATGAAAATCGCGCTGCCAGCCCATGGTGGCCAAACCGACTGGGAACGCGGCCGCAACGCCATGGACGCCAAGCGCATCGGTTCGGGCCTGCTGCTGCAGACCGCCGACAACCACGAGCTGGCCCTGGCCGACCTGAAGGTGGTGACCACCAAGCAGCCCTCGAACGAAGAAATGCAAGACCTGTTGTTTGCGTGGAAGGTGGCCAAGTACGTCAAGAGCAACGCCATCGTCTTCTGCAAGGGCGGCATGACCATGGGCGTGGGTGCCGGCCAGATGAGCCGCCTGGATTCGGCCCGCATCGCCAGCATTAAGGCCCAGCATGCCGGCCTGACCCTGCAGGGCACGGCCGTGGCGAGCGACGCCTTCTTCCCCTTCCGCGACGGCCTGGATGTGGTGGTCGATGCAGGCGCCACCTGCGTGATCCAGCCCGGCGGCAGCATGCGCGACCAGGAGGTGATTGACGCCGCCAACGAGCGCGGCGTGGCCATGGTGTTCAGCGGCGTGCGGCACTTCCGCCACTGATCGGTTTCGATCAGAGCAACAAAAAAGCGGCCTCGGCCCAATGCCAGTCAGTTAAGCTTGGCTTGATCTGATTGGCAGTAAAAAGGGAACGTGTTTCACGTTCCCTTTTTATTTTGTCGATCCTGCTGCAAAACACCTTGAATGAGACTCTGGCGGCCATGCCCG
>Ga0207975_100076_pt1 | contig 89824 bp, 68 predicted proteins | sample LakWasMe91_HOW11_2_FD_183913 | JGI IMG/M metagenome (GOLD analysis project Ga0207975, IMG submission 183913) | Freshwater sediment methanotrophic microbial communities from Lake Washington under simulated oxygen tension - Sediment Metagenome... | ecosystem: Environmental > Aquatic > Freshwater >...
GCGGAGTATCAAGTCGCCGGCGGCTCTTGCGGCACGAACGGCAGTATTTAACATGGGTTGCATAGGCGGATTTATATTGAGTACGGATGTATGGACAGATATTGGCTCCTGCAATATCCGCATTCCCCATATCCCTGTGGGTTATGCTGAAATTAGAGTACACAAAGCAGGCGCTTTACGACTGCATGGACGCAGGAGGTTGGGCAATGCAGGAGCAATTGCTGAAAACGCATATAATACCAAATATTTTGCTAAACTTAGGCTCTTTTTTTAACCAAGGACAAGGCATTGCTGTCTACTATAAAAATTGTACTGGTCGAAACAACGCATCCGGGAAATATAGGTGCTGTTGCTCGTGCAATGAAAAACATGAAGATGCATAACCTCTGGCTGGTTGCACCTAAAATCTTCCCCAGCGCCGATGCCACCTCCAGAGCGTCCGGCGCTGATGACGTATTGGCAGGGGCAACCGTTTGCGAGACGTTGCAAGAGGCCATTGCCGATTGCCAATTAGTGATTGGCGCCAGCGCTCGAGGCCGGACCATCAGCTGGCCGGAAATGACGCCCAGGGAATGCGCGGAAAAAGTGCTGATCAATGAACCCGGCAACAAAGTGGCTATCGTTTTCGGACGGGAAAACTCAGGCTTAAAAAATCACGAACTGGATCTGTGTCACTTTTTGCTGCGCATCCCGTGCAACAGCGACTACAGTTCATTAAATATTGCCGCTGCGGTACAGGTTGTCTGTTATGAATTATTCGTGACATCGGGCTTGTCCGAGCAAGAACAAATCGTGGTCGGCGATAAAGGTGAAGATCCCTTGGCTACTGCAACGCAAATGGAGTCTTTTTATACCCATCTGGCTGAAGCATTAACCGATATAGGCTTTATGCATCCCGCCAAATCAAAATCCATCATGCGGCGTTTGCGCCGGATTTATAACCGGGTACAAATGAACACCAAGGAACTGGACATACTCCGGGGCATCTTACGGATGTCTCAAGGCCACAAGAGGAATAACGATGTTTAACCGAATAAAAGAAGATATTGCCTGCGTTTTTGACCGCGATCCGGCAGCGCAATCGGTCTTTGAAGTCATTACCACCTACCCCGGATTTCATGCTGTTTTGATACATCGAGTCAGCCACTTTTTCTGGCTAGCCGGATTCAGATGGCTAGCCCGATTTACCGCCCATATCGGCCGCTGGCTGACCGGCATTGAAATTCACCCCGGCGCAGTCATCGGCAGGCGTTTTTTTATTGATCACGGCATGGGCGTAGTGATCGGCGAAACCGCCGTTATCGGCGATGACTGTACTTTGTATCATGGCGTAACCTTGGGCGGAACCAGCTGGGATAAAGGTAAACGTCATCCAACCTTGCATAACGGCGTAGTGATAGGTGCGGGAGCAAAAGTGCTAGGCCCTATCGACATAGGCGAAAACGCGCGAGTAGGTTCAAACTCGGTAGTCTTAAAACCGGTACCCGCAGATGCAACAGTGGTTGGCATTCCAGCCCATATTGTCGATCCTAAAAGCAAAGCCGCAGCAGCCGAGCGCGACAAGATTGCCTACAAAATGGGCTTCCATGCTTACGGCGCAACAACCGACATGCCCGATCCAATCGCCTATGCCATTAATCACATGCTGGATCACATTCATGCCATGGATAGACAGATAGAAACCCTGCAAAAAGCGCTCAATGATGCCGGCATAAAATACCCGGAGTCGCCCATCTCTAAATTGGACGGTTGCGAAATTGAGGACGGCTATGAAAAAGGCGAACACTAAAAAACCAAGAGTCGTTTCAAAGCGAGTGGCATCCAGGCATCCCCACCGAAAAAATCAACCGCACATAAAAAAATACCTGCGTCCATCAAGGGTACAATAGTTGACTATTTTGCTAGGTTAAGTATAGTAACAATATCTTAACGGTATTTATAGAGGATACTATTGTGCGCTTAACAACTAAAGGCCGCTATGCGGTTACTGCAATGCTGGACTTGGCTTTTCACAGTCAAATCAAGCCGGTAACCCTGACTGACATTGCTGCTCGCCAAACCATTTCCCTGTCTTATCTGGAGCAACTATTTGCCCGCTTACGTCGGGCCGGTATGGTAAAAGGCGTGCGCGGACCTGGCGGCGGTTACAAACTGTGCCGCAAGACCAGCGACATTAATATTGCTGACATTATCGCTGCCGTCAATGAACCGCTTGATTCAACCAAATGCGGCGGAGAAGCCAATTGCCAGAAAGATCAAGCCTGTTTGACGCATGACCTATGGATGGGCTTGAGCGAACAAATTAGAGAGTATTTGAAGGGCATTTCTTTGGCCGACCTGTTAGAAAGAAACCATGTCCAGGAAGTTGCCATAAGACAGCATCACGATGCACAGCAAATCATTGAAATTTACCGTCATCCGGATTAATGCCCGACCGTTATGATCTATCTCGATCATAACGCGACCACACCGATAGACGATCGCGTCCTGGACGCGATGCTTCCTTTCCTGACAACATTCTACGGAAATCCTTCCAGCTTATATCGTCACGGCAGAGTCGCGGGCAGCGCCATAGATGCCGCTCGCGAGCAGCTTTCGGCACTGCTTGGCGTTCAGCCCGGACAAATTATTTTTACCAGCGGCGGCACTGAAGCCAATAATCTGGCTTTGGCAACGCTCGCCCCTCAGGCCGGACTCGCCGTCTCAGCCATTGAACATCCCTCGGTTATCGAACCTGCCCTGCATTTAAAAAGCCGGGGACATGAGCTTACCCTGCTCAATGTCGATGCAAACGGCTTGATCGCGCAGAATGCTATCGACGAGGTTATTCGGCTAAAGCCCGGCCTGGTTTCAATCATGCTGGCCAACAATGAAACCGGCGTGGTGCAGCATATCGCTCACTATGCCGATCAGTTAAGAGCGCACGGCATCAGAGTTCATAGCGATGCGGTACAGGCGCTGGGCAAAATTCCGGTAGATTTTAACCGCCTCGGCGCGCATTTGATGTCGCTGTCCAGCCATAAGATTTACGGCCCCAAAGGCTGCGGGGCGCTGGTATTTGATAAATCGGTAGAAATAAAACCTATATTGCTGGGCGGCGACCAGGAACAAGGATTCAGGGCCGGGACCGAAAACGTCGCCGCCATTGTCGGTTTTGGCAAAGCGGCGGAACTTGCCAAAGCCGAACTTGCCGAACGCCACGCCTATCTGCTAAAACTTAGACAACTGTTGGAGCAGGGCTTAAGCATCATTCCCGGCCTGACTATCTTTGCCGGACAATCGGAACGACTGCCCAATACCGTTCAAATAGGCCTCAGCGGCATTGATGGCGAAATGCTGCTGATGCAACTGGATCAAAAAAACATCGCCGTTTCCAGCGGCTCAGCCTGCGCCAGCGGCCAGAGAGAACCCAGTCCGGTATTGGTAGCCATGGGTATTGAACCTGCCGCGGCAAAAAGCGCGATTCGCATCAGCCTGGGAAAAACCAACACCGAAGCTGAAATTTTTGAATTTATTACACAATTAAAATCCTTAATTGAAAAAGGATAAAGAGGTTTATATGTCTGTCTCATTAACTGAAAGTGCCGCTCGGCAAATCAAAAAACAATTGGAAAAACGCGGCAAAGGCCTGGGCTTAAAGCTGGGCGTAAAACAATCCGGCTGCTCCGGCTATGCTTACACGATTGATTACGCCGACATACTGAATGAAGATGACGCTGTGTTTGAAAATTTCGATGTCAAAGTCATCGTCGCCGCAAACGACCTGCAATTTGTGGACGGTATAGAGCTGGATTATCGCCGGGAAGGCATTAACGAAGCCTTCCAATTCAACAACCCGAATGTAAAAGGCACCTGCGGTTGCGGCGAGAGTTTTTCTGTTTGATCGGCAAATAACCCTCTGGGGCTCGGCTTGCCCATCGCAGAAAAAGAGCGGCATCAGCTTGAGATTACCCTCAAGCTAAACCGTCTCCGGATATTTACACCATTTACATCACTATCGATCCGGATCGCCCCACTCCCAGCGCTTTGGGCTAATGAAAAGCATTTGTTCAAAAATGCCATCGAGTCTGTACAAAATATTTTTCTACTCAAAGCAGCATTAGGGCGCTGATTTCAAAAAATGTCATTTATTTTTACCATGAAGGACTTGAAGATATTTCGGTATTGACTTCATGTGCGATATTAAGAAGGTTCATAAAACGCAAGCAATCGCCTTCTTCGATAAATCACTCAATTCTCCTCCCTTCATTATCTTCATGGTAATAAAAACAAGTAATAAACCGTGTAATCCCCCCCTAGAAACACATTAAGCGATTGTTTAATAAAAAATAATATAGAAATTGTTATCAACAGCATCCGGATTTAAATCCAGACGAAGAGTTGACTTACAAGGATAATGCCGCTTAAACTAAACGTTAAAATCTATTCCCCACGTAGATAAAACTCTAAACATTAATCGCAATTTTCCTTTTGCACCGACTGTTTTCGTATTACCGCAGCAAGACTAAATAGACGTTTCATGCGTATTTTATCCGCTAGGATTAACACATAATCTATTAGTCAAATGGATACGACTTTGAGCGCCGACGGTGTGACAAGAGCAGCGAAGCATTACCCACCACAGAGATGCGCGCACGGCACGCCCTACGGAAGATATGCCTAGGCAGGAACAATTTTTTTCGCGGCTGTAATCAACAATCAATAAAAAACCATCATGCTCAGCGAATACGGAACCCTTTAGTTACGCAGTCAAAACAAAAAAGCAATGACATGAACAGAGAAACCGAAAATCAAAACTCATCCGCCCAACTCCTGAAAACGGACGGGGGAAAAACAAAACCCAATGCCATAGAAACACCTTCCATTGCCTTGCCAAAGGGAGGCGGCGCTATTAAAGGCATTGATGAGAAGTTTTCAGTGAATGCTGTAAACGGCACCGCTTCTTTTTCTATCCCCCTGCCTTTTTCCCCTGCTCGCGGCGCTTCGCCCGCATTAGCTTTATCCTATAATTCCGGCGCCGGAAATGGCGTATTTGGATTAGGTTGGGCATTAAGCCTACCGTCCATAAAACGCAAAACAGACAAAAAACTCCCGCAATATTTTGATGATATGGATTCGGATACATTTTTATTTTCTGAGTCCGAGGATCTGGTACCGGAATTCAGAAAAGGGCTGGACGGTAATTTCAGCAAGGATAGCGCTGGCAATTATGTCATCAAAGAAAACGATTCGCCGGACGGCCTATTCACCATACGATACTATAAGCCCAGAATCGAAGGTCTATTTGCCCGTATCGAACGATGGTCGCATAAAAAAGCCGCTGAGATTAAATGGCGGATCATTAGCAAAGAGAATGTGACAACGCTATTCGGCTGGTCTGCCGGATCGAGAATTTCCGATCCCGAGGATGCCAATAAAATATTTGCATGGCTACCCGAATTTGTCTTCGACGACAAAGGCAATTGCAGCCACTATTTTTATAAAAAAGAAGACGCTAAAGGATTTAACTCGTCCCTGTTACATAACAGAAATCGATCTGAAAACGGCAATATTACATACACCAACTTGTATTTAGAGAAAGTCTTATACGGCAACAAAATACCCTATAAAAGCTTTAATGACGCCTACCCCAATCCAAACGCTTATCTTTTCCAAACGGCATTCGATTACGGGGAGTATGAGGCTGACACGCCCTATGCCAAAACAAAGGATTGGGATGTTAGACCGGACGCTTTTTCAGAATACAAATCCGGCTTTGAAATAAGAACCACAAGACTCTGCAAAAGGGTTTTACTGTTCCACCATTTTACCGAACTCCCCGGCGCTTCGGCCTTGGTAAAATCCCTGAATTTTGAATACGACACCGCAAGCGAACAAGATTTTACCTTCCTGGCAGCCATCACCCCCTACGGTTATATCAAAAAGCCGGATGGAAGCTACACCGACAAGCACCTCCCCTCTACTGAATTTGACTATCAAAAACACGCTTGGAATAAAGATGTTAAAGCCGTCGCCGCCGAAGATTTGGTGCATGCCCCGATTGGTCCGGACGATTCAGAATACCAATTCACCGACTTATTCAATGAAGGCCTTTCCGGCATCCTGACCGAACAAGGCGGCGGACTGTTTTACAAACATAATCTGGGCAACGGTAAGTTTGCACAGGCCAAGTTGGTATCTCTCAAGCCTTCTTTTGCAGGGCTTGGCTCGCAATTGCAATTGATGGACTTGGACGCCGATGGCGGCAAACAGCTGGTCAACCTGAACATTCAGCCCAAAGGCTACTTCGAACTCGGCGACAACGAAGAGTGGCAAGCGTTTCGATCTTTCGAGCATCTACCCAACATCAATATCGGCGATACCAATGCCCGGATGCTTGACCTAAACGGCGATGGCAAGCCGGAGGTTTTGCTGACCGAGGACTCTGCCTTCACTTGGTACGAATCCGAGGGCAGGAAAGGCTTTTCAGCGGCCCGTAAAAGCGAAAAACCTGTCGATGAAGAAGCGGGGCCGCATATTGTCTTTGCCGATGCCAAACAGACCATTTTCCTGGCGGATATGTCGGGAGACGGCATGACCGATATTGTCAGGATTCGTAACGGCGAAGTGTGTTACTGGCCTAACCTGGGCTATGGCGCATTCGGCCGGAAAGTGGCGATGGATCATGCCCCTGTTTTCGACTGTCCCGATGCCTTCAACCCTGCTTATTTACGCCTGGCGGACATAGACGGTTCGGGTACCGCCGACATCGTTTATCTGGGCAAAAACAAGTTTAGCTGTTGGCTGAATTTGAGCGGCAACGCCTTTGCCGCCGCGCCTTTTGAAATAGACAACTTCCCTGAAATACACGCCCAATCGAAAATCACGGTAGCCGATCTGTTGGGCAATGGTGTCGCCTGTATCGTCTGGTCTAGCCCTTTAGCCAAAGATTCCGGCTCGCCTTTAAAATACATAGACCTGATGAGCGGCAAAAAACCGAACATCCTGGTTTTTTACAAAAACAATCTGGGCAAAGAAGTCTCGCTGGAATATACCCCGTCTACCCGGTTTTACATTGAGGACAAACTTGCCGGCTTACCTTGGGCGACCAAGCTGCACTTCCCGGTGCATTGCATATCCAAAACAGAAACACGCGACAGGATTTCAGGTTACCGTTTTGTCAGCGCCTATAAATACCATCACGGCTATTACGACCATGCCGAGCGCGAATTTAGAGGCTTTGGCAGAGTGGAACAAACCGATTCGGAACACTTTGAACATTGGGTAACAGGCAATGCCGCCAATATCGTCGACCAAACCCTGCATCAACAACCGGTCATTAGCAAATCATGGTTTCATACCGGGGCGTTTTTAAACTGGGAAAAACTGCTCGGTCAATTTTCTCATGAGTATTGGTACGAAGAAATGCACCGGCAAGGCTTTGCGGTAATTAATCATGAAGTCCCTTTGCCCGACGCCCGGCTTATCGCAGCGCCGGGATTAGACCCCGCCATCATAAACAACCTCAGCTTCGAAGAATGGCAGGAAGCCTTGCGAGCCTGTAAAGGCATGGGGCTGCGCTCCGAGGTGTTTTCTAAAGATGCTCCGTTGGACGGTGCTACGCCGGAGCAACGCCGGAAAGAATTAACGCCCTATTCTGTTGCCACGCACAACGGCATGATTGAACTCTTGCAGCCGAAAGGGCAAAACCAACACGCCATATTCATCGTCAAGGAAAGCGAAGCCGTCACCTACAGCTATGAGCGCAACACCGAAGACCCGCGCATCGCCCATACCTTGAACATCAAACTGGACGAATACGGCAATGTGCTGGAATCGGCGTCGATCGTTTATCCAAGATTGCAAGCAAATCCTGCTTTGCCCGATGAAACCCAAGCCGCCCAAAACGCAACGCTGATTAACTATAGCCAAAACCGTTTTACCAATGATATTGATAGCGCCTCAAGCTACCGGCTAAGGCTGCCTTCAGAAGCCTTAACTTACGAATTAAAGAATGTCGCTAAAACCGGGCCTTTATACTCGGCGAAGGATTTCGACGCTATCCTCATCGCCGCCGTTGAAGTGGATTACCATCAAATCGATGCCAATCCCGCCCCCGGCACTGCACAGAAAAGATTAATCGAACACATCCGCACCCTCTATCGCAGCAACAACCTAAAAACAGCTTTGTCATTGCATCGCTTGGAGTCATTGGCATTGCCTTTCGAAAACTATCAATTAGCCTATACGCCGAGCCTTGTCGCCCATATTTTCGGCAACAAGGTTAATGAAGACCTGATGCTCGAAGGCAAATTCACTCATGGCGCAGGCGACAGCAACTGGTGGATACGCTCAGGAACAACCCAGTTTATTGATGCGGCCGAAGCTGTAGCCGACGCCAGAAACCGTTTCTATGTACCCGTCTCCTATACCGATCCTTACGGCGCAAAAACCAAGGTGAGCTATTACGGCGACTATTTCCTGTTTATCGAAGAAACAGAAGATGCGCTAGGCAATAAACACAAGGTTGAACTTTTCAATTTCCGCACCCTCGCCCCGAAAAGAATGCAAGACGCCAACGGCAATTTTTCGGAAGTGATGGTCGATGAGTTGGGTCTGGTCAAGGCTATGGCGATATTCGGCAAAGGCAATGAAGCCGATAATTTACTCGGCTTGAATGAGTTTTCTTCCGCACCGGAAACGGGTTTGGTCGATGATTTTTTTAATGCACCAGCTTCCGATGTATTGGTCACGAAAGGGAAAAGTCTGCTCCAGCGCGCCACCGCCCGGTTTGTCTATGATTTCGATGCCTATAAAAACGCCGGCAAGCCCGTAGTGGTAGCCGCCATCGTCCGCGAACAACATTTTCAGGACAACAACGACTCGCCTGTCCAGCTCAGTTTTGAATACTCCAACGGCCTTGGGCAAGTGGTGATGAGAAAGTCCCAAGCCGAACCGGGGCCGGCAAAACAAGTTGCGGTCGAAGCCGACGACAGCTACACCGTCAGCGAAATTGATACGTCCTTGCTTAGCCCAAAACAACTGCGCTGGCTCGGCAACGGCAGAGCCGTACTCAACAACAAAGGCAATGCGGTCAAACAATTTGAACCGTATTTCTCGGTAAGCCATCGCTACGAAGACCAAAAAGAATTGGTTGAAACCGGTGTCACTCCCCTACTCTATTACGATGCAATGGGACAGCTGATCAAAACCGAATTGCCCGACGGCACCTTATCCCGCACCGAATTCGACTCATGGCAGCAAGCCGCCTACGACCCTAACGATACCGTATTGGAATCCGCTTGGTATCACAAGCGCAGCAACCGCCTGATAGATGCCGAACTGATCGCCGCAGGCAAAGATCCCGAACGGGAAAAATCGGCCGCCGATCAAGCCGTTAAACACGCCAATACCCCGGCCATACAACATTTCGATACCTTGGGAAGACCGGTCTTGTCGATCGAACATAATAAGCATTTGACCGCAGACGAGGATGAATTTTACCTGACCAAAGTACGCCTCGATAGCGAAGGCAATCTGCGTAGCGTTACCGATGCCAGGGGCAATGTGGTGATGCGCTACCAATACGACATGCTGGGCAACAAGGTTTATCAACGAAGCATGGATGCAGGACAGCGCTGGCTGCTGACCAATATCCTGGGCAATCCGCTACGCACCTGGGACGAACGCAATCATGAGTTCCGCTATTTTTACGATAGCTTGCACCGGCCGACCCAAAGCCAAGTCATAGGCGGCGATGCCGACACACCGCTTAATAATATCGTTGAGCGAATTTTTTACGGCGAAACCGAAGCCAGTCCCGAACTAAAAAATCTCCGGGGGCAAGCTGTCAAACATTACGATACCGCAGGGCTTATCCATACGCCGGAATATGACTTCAAAGGACAGCCCATAGCCACCACGCGCAAGCTGTTTAAAAACTATAAAGGCGTGGCTGACTGGACGGATGGCAACCTGATAAACGACCTGGAACCGGACAGTTTTACCTTTATCACTAAAACCGATGCCTTGGGCAGAATCACCCGCCAAACCGCTCCCGATGGCAGCATTGTCACCCCGTCCTACAATGAAGCCGGATTGCTCAATGCCGAAACCGTAAAACATCCGCATCTCGCCTCACCCACCCCTTACATCAAAGACATCGACTACAACGAAAAAGGCCAGCGCAATAAAATCATTTACGGCAACGATGTCGTCAGCCGGTTTTATTACGACAAAGAGACCTTCCGGCTCACGCGCTTAGAAACCAAACGGCAAAACAGCGACCCGTTACAAGATTGGCATTACACCTTCGACCCCGTAGGCAATATCACCCACATCGAAGATAAAAACATCCCGGCAGTCTTTTTCAACAACCAAAAAATAATCGGCGTTGCCACTTACCGCTATGATGCTCTTTATCGTTTGATCCAGGCCAAGGGCAGAGAAAATGCCTCACCACTGCTATTTGACGGCAAAGACAACTGGAGTGACGCCGCTTTCATGAAGCAGTTGAGCCCCGGCGACCCGATGGCGATGCGCGAGTATACTCAAAGCTACCGATACGACGAAGTGGGCAACATCCAACAGATGCAGCATAAGGCGGACAGCAACAATTGGACGCGGGATTACACCTATCAGGCCGCCAACAACCGCCTGATCAGCACCCAAATAGGCGCGATCACTTACAGTTATCCGCACCACGCCAAACATGGCTATATGACCGCCATGCCGCATTTGGATGGGATGGACTGGAACTTTAAAGAAGAATTGGTCAAAACCATCCGTCAAAAACGCAGCGATGGCGGCACACCCGAAACCACTTATTACCAATACGACGGACAAGGACAACGCATCAGGAAGATAACCGAAAATTCCGCCAACCCAGGCCTTAGCCCAACTGAAAAAGACCAGCGCATTTATGTCGCCGGTTACGAGATTTATAAAAAACACAGCGGCGCCGATGCCGGATTGGAGCGCACCAGCCTGAGCCTGATGGACCAGCAGCACCGCTTTGTGATGATCGACACCGAAACCAAGCCCAAGCTGATCTTCGGCATCCCGGTAGGACGAACCAAGCCTAAACAGACGCAACGTTACCAACTCCACAACCATCTTGGTTCTGCGGCGTTGGAGTTAGATGGTGCGGCTCAAGTTATTTGTTATGAGGAGTATCACCCGTTTGGTACGACGGCTTATCAGGCTAAAAACCTGAACATTAAAGCCGCAGCCAAACGCTACCGTTATACCGGCATGGAACGGGATGAAGAAAGCGGGTTGGAATATCACAGTGCCAGGTATTATTTGCCGTGGTTGGGGAGGTGGTTAAGTTGCGATCCTGCAAGTCAGAAAGACGATGCCAGTTTATTTGAATATTGTAATAGCAATCCGCTCAAGATGATTGATTTAAACGGTAAAGCTGGAGTTGAGTTTAGGTTCAAGGATAACGCGGTCGCGATTCAGGAAGCCACGAAACTAATGGTAGAGCGCATAGCCAAAGAACTCTCCACTAATTTTGGGATTGCTGTTGATGTCCAAGAAATAACGAAAACGGAAACATCATTCTGGTCGTGTTCTGGAACTCCTGGCGCATCGCCAACAACCATTACATTATTAGGATATAAATTAGCTTTGTCTAGTGATCAAGCAAAGATTGATGCTGCGCAGAAAAACTGGGATGCCGCCCTTGAGAAGCGTCGCCTTTTAACAGCTAAAACCGTAGAACCAGGCACCGACGCAAGTGCAATTAGTAATACGTTGATCGACAGAATGAATAAGTTACGTACATTCGTGAAAGACTTTTTTAAGGAAAGTCACACTATTGATATGAAAACAGGTGGAGATGTAAAGCTTGGCGGTTTTCATACTTCATCTACACGAACTAGCGTCGAAGGCAACCCATTCACATGGCTAACCAAAGATAAAGGAGTGTGGGGGAATTCACAGGAGTTTGGCGCTGTAGGAAAAGCAATTAGTAAGGCTCAATTGGAACTTATATGGGGGCCCACTCTTTTACTGATTCATGAAATGGAGCACATTGTAGGAAAAACAATTAAAGGGGAATTATTACCAGGTTCCGCGGTCGCGATTTATGAGGAAGATATGGTAATGAAAGATGTGGACGAGTTTGCCTCAGCTCATCCGGACATTGGAATAAGGGGGCAATATGTTGTGCAGCCAGGACAATACACAGTTACAGGTGAAACGCTTGGGTCTAAAGACCAAAAGATTTACTCAACCGCACCAACCGATAAATCATGGGTGAAATGGGCAACACAGCAACAGCTTGATACTGGAATACGATAACTTCGAGCGGGACGGAATGAAATTACCATCCGGCACAGCTGCAAAGTAAACAAAAAAACAGTAATAACTTAAATCATCCCTAAATCAAAAGAGATACTCCAATGGCAAACCAAACCGAAAACCAAAATCTAGTCGGTAAAATTGAATCTTTTAAATTCGATTTAAATGAAGCGAAAGTAGATGCTAAACAACAAAAAACTTTCGAAAAAATATTTAATGACAATAACGGTGATTGGTCTGCCATCAAAACCACTATTACCGGAAAAGAGGGATTTACGGATACGGTTATTAATAACTTGGAGTTCACCTATCGCTTAGTCGAATGGAGCAATAACAACGCCGGCCTGATTGCGGCGTTCCAAAAGGACGAGCAAATCCATTCGCTACGCGACATTGCCGCCACATTTAATAAAACGGCATTCATCGAAAAAGTGGCGGCTATTGCACCGGCGGAATCGGAACAAGACAAAGAAAACTATGCGCTTAGCCTGCATCGCGAGCTGTTCCGGATAGAGCCGACCGCCATGTTGGTCAACATGATCAAAGACCCGGAAGTGCCGATACTGAACGACTCAGTAGGCGCTAATGTCGCGGCGGTTTTAGCGAAGCAAGCCGATTTCAATATTAAGACCACTTCCGTTTACGAAGTCATCAATAACGCGGAAGCCTTGAAAGACATTCCTTCAGATGCTCAGGAAGCGGTTAAAATCCAACTTAAAACCTTGCAACGCATCGTCGCGGTCAGCCCGGTATCCGATGCAGTGCCTGTACTTTACAACTCAGACCTACACACGGCTTTACAAATTTCCGAGATGCCGTCCACTCAATTCATGACCCTAATGAGCGATAAAGGGCTGGACGACAACACCCTGATGCAGATTCATAGCAATGCCCAGCAGGCGCGCGTACGCAACGAACAGGCAATAATGGCGTTAAGGGAAGCGAGCCAAAACACCGGTATTGCCATGATTGACAAGAGCCTGAACCTGAATGGCAGCGCGCAACCGGAAATGAATATTGCGAAGTCGCATGCCGCGATGTATTCAGCCAAAACGACAACCAGCGTTCAAAAGGCCATTACAAAACACAACCTTTCCTGGGATTTGCTTTTTGCCGATGCCGATTTTTGCGAATGCGGCGAATGTAATTCTGTGTATAGCGCAGCATCCTATTATGTAGAGTTATTGCAATATTTACGCAATAACAATCTCGACCCCGGCAATGCCAACACCCATAAAAAAGGCTTGACCGGCACTCCCGTAGAAAAGCTCTTTGATCGCAGGCCCGATTTAGGTTGTCTGGAGCTAACCTGCAAAAACGCCAATACGATCTTGCCTTATATCGATTTGGTTAATGAGGTCATGGAAAACTATGTGGCCTTCAAACACCTCAAGCCTTTCAATGTTGAAGATGAAACCGGCAGCGAGCTGCTATCCGAACCGCAGCATACCGAATACCAAGCCTACTGCATCCTGAAAAGCGCTGTTTACCCTTTTACATTGCCTTATCATCAACCCATTGATGCCGCAAGAATCTACTTAAAATACTTGGACGCCAGCCGCCACGAGCTGATCGACACCTTCAGGAAAAATAATTCAGGAGACGATGCAGCACTTACCGCACTTAAAGATGAAGCGTTAGACCGGGCCGCCGATGCCGAATTTTTAGAATTAAGCAAAGAAGAATATGTAATCTTGACCAAAGCGTGCTTTGAAAGCAAAGCCCTGATGGACAAGCTGAAAAATAAAATCCATACCGATGCCGAATATCAGGACTTGATCGGCGTAAAGCCGGTCTGGCAATACTACGGTTTTGATGATGACGCAATCTGGTTGCAAGATAACGGGCTCACCCTGATTAAACAGGAATTTTTGCGTCGTACCGGAATTGACTACTTCAATTTAGTCGAGCTGCTAAGCACCGAGACTCTCAATCCCTATATGCCCAAAGGCAAATCGAAAGCGATCATGGAAAGTTTGCGCTTTAGCTATCGATTTTTGCAGAACTACGCCAAAGCCTTTGGCATAGATAAAATGGCGGAAGACTTGGTGAACATGGAAAAGTTTGCCGATCTGGCGCCGTTAATTAAAGAGCAAATTGAATTGCTTACCGACAAAAAAACGCTACGTTGCCCTAAAACCGGCCGGGATCACCTCGAAATAACCGATAAAGACATCATTCTCTGGGTTAAATGCCATTTTGAAAAAGTCGGCAAAATGATTGTGATTGAAAGCGGAAGCGCTTGCGTGAATGGAGAAATTAAACTCAAGGAACATGAGCTGACAGCAGGCAGAAATAGAATAACGGTCGAAAATTGTAAAATTTTCTTCGAGAATGCCAAGGGCTTTAGTGTAGAAATAGGCCGTATTGATAAAAAAACCGGGAAAATCACTTTCACCGATGAGAAAGATTCATTATTGGCAAGTACCTTAAAGAATGCCGAGTTCGTTGGCGATAAGGGCGAAAAAGCTATTTTCCTGATTATTGGCAACGAAGTTTATCTGATCTTTTTAGAGCAAAAAGACAGCTGCGATCTTGATAGCGCCCTCCTGCAACATTTAGACGGCACATCGCTGACCGTTGAGGAATATGACCGGATTCATCGCTTTATTCGTTTATGGCATAAGTTGGGTTGGACGATTGACGAAACCGACAAAGCCATTGTCGGCCTGAGTCCAGCACAGGAGGCCGGTTATGCCGACGAAGCCGTTTGCGATGATTGCTCTGACGGGGGATGCGGCTGCGCTGACTGCGAAGAAGATACTATCGCCCTGCAACATTACGACATTAACCCGCACCTTATCCACCAGCTTGCCGCGGTAAAAAAGCTGCTGGACAAAACCGGTCTTGAGCTGATCAAGTTGCTTGCCTTTTGGGCCGATATGAGTATCAGAGGCGAAAAGCCGCTCTATCAACGACTATTCCTCAGCCACAATGTTTTAGGGATTGACAAGGTTTTCAAGGCGGATGATAAGGGCGATTATCTGGCCGGAAACGCTAAACTCATTGAGCATATCCCCGTCGTGATGGCGGCTTTCAATGTTTCTGCCGATGATATTCAAGCCATCATGACGGCGACTTCGATGGAAGACAAGCTAACCTTGGGCAACCTGTCTCTCATCTATCGTTATCGTTTATTAGCCAAACTGTTAGGCTTAAGAATCCCGGCTTTTGTCGGTATCTTGCCCTTGTATGGCGAGGTCTTTAAAGATGCAGATGCATCGTTTCAGTTCCTGGAACGATGGGCAAAAATGGAAGACGCCGGATTTAGCCATCAGCAACTGAATTACATTATCAATGATAAAGATGACGAAAAGAGGCCCTTCACTCCCACGCAAAAACAGGTTTTGCAATTAAGCAAGGCTTTATATGACGGCCTGAATGCCATTGACGAAGCACATAAAGACTTGCACGCCGATGCGCTTATTGCCGACAGTGCGTTACAAACAATCAACATTCAGGAACAAGCGACCAGCGTTTTGGTGCGGACAAAAACCGGCTTGGTTTTTGAAACAGGCATTGTCGAAAAAATAATCGGCTTACTGGAAGGCACAAACGTATTCACTACCAACGCGCCTAAAAACCTGGACATTACATTGCTCGATACCCAGGCGCTTAAAAAGAAACTCAAATACGACAAAATCCTGGGCTCGATTCAAATTACCGGCCTTTTAACCGAGGCTGAAGTTAATGATTTTAAAGCCATTAGCAATGCCCCCAAGTGGATCGAGGCGCTGACGCGCATTCAAAAGCAACAAAACAAATTATTTAAAGCGCTTTTATCGGGTGTCTTCGAAAACGAAAAAACCAAAACAGCGCCCAAAAAAGCGCAATTAGAAGCCATTATCAAAGCGGGCGACATAAGCATTCCGCTGGATGCCATCCCCGAAGGCGAAGCAGACGCCAACACCGCAGCGCAAAAACGCGTTGCCTTTTTGGACATCTTTTTACCCTATTTGCGCCAGCAGTTAAGCCATCGTTTGGTTATCGATACACTGGCCAATTTTGCAGGACTTGATGCAAAAATTACCGATGTTTTGGTTTCTAAAGTACTCAAGCTCGGCATGCCTGTTACGCCGATTTATACCGTTTTTGAGCACATCAAGGACAGCAGCAAACCGGATCAAAATAACTGGAGCGGTTATTTAATTCCGGCTGCCAACAGCGGCTATACGTTTATTGTTAAAAACAGCGACATCAAGCCCATGCTCAGTCTGGATGGCGTCATCCAGGATTTCATTCAACAGGAAGACCCCACGAATGAATGGTGGAGCGCGACCTTAGCGCTACAGGCCGGAAAATTATATAAACTGGCGACAACAGGCGTAGAACTTAAAAATATTTTCTGGAAAACCCCGGCTTCAGCCATTACCGCACTCCCATCGTCGGCCTTGATACCCGATTTTGCTTCCGAGCAATGCAAACCCGCCTTAATCGCCTTGAAAAAAGCAGCCCTGCTGGTTTCCGGTTTTAATTTAAGCGCCGATGAAATCAGCTTTTTAGACTTAAACAAAAGTAACTTCGATAATCTGGATTTTAATGCGTTAAGCCTTGAGCATTGGCTACGCTTAGAAGCCTACACCCGGTTGCGTAATTCTTTGCCGCAGGCCAATCCGGACCTGCTGGATTTTTGGAACTGGACTTATGACGCCGCGGCCGATGCAACAAAACTGAGTGAAAAAATCGCCTATCTCACCGCCTGGAAAACGCAACGCATCGATAAACTGATTGCGCTGAATCATTTCAACATCAACAAACCGGACGATTATCGCAATGAACAAAACCTGCTAAAACTACAACAAGCCTTAACGGTCGCTGACAAAATCGGCGTGGATATAGACCTGCTTTTCGACTGGGCAGTCCCTGTCTCCAAATTTAATATTTGCCGCACTATAGCCGACAGCATCAAACATGCTATCCGCGCCAAATACAACCAAAGCGATTGGGAACAAGTGGTTAAACCGCTGCACGACCGGCTTCGTAACAACCAGAAACAAGCGTTGATTGCTTACCTATTGCAGCAAAAAGAATTGATAGCGTGGAACGTCAGCGATGCCGACGGCTTATTCGAGTTTTTCCTGATCGACGTGCAGATGGATGCCTGCATGGAAACCTCGCGCATCAAGCAGGCGATTTCGTCGGTGCAATTATTTGTGCAGCGTTGTTTTTTGGGCCTGGAGCAGGAACATAACGGGATAACAGCCAATATTTTGGACCGGGGACGCTGGGACTGGATGCAGCGCTATCGAGTTTGGGAGGCTAACCGCAAGGTATTCCTTTATCCTGAAAACTGGATCGAGAGCAATCTTCGCGATGATAAAAGCCCTTTCTTCAAGGAACTTGAGAGCGAGTTGTTGCAAAAAGACATCAGTAAACAAAATGTCACCGACGCGCTTAAGTCTTACCTTTATAAAGTCGATGAAGTGGCCAATATGGAAGTGGCGGGCTTGCATATCGAGAGCAAGACCAGCCCGCAATGGAGTAAAGGCGACAAGTTGCATGTATTTTCCCGCACCGGCAATGCCCCGTATTGCTTTTACTACCGCTACTTGGCATTAGATGAAATGAATTGGTATCCCTGGGAGAAAATGCAGGTGGATATACCTAGTTACGATAGGGAGGATGTCACTGAAATCATTAAAATAAATACCGAAACGTATAAATTAAATCCGAATTACAAGCACATCATCGGAAACGGTTGTTATTTAACGCCAATCGTTTGGAATGGACGGTTATTGATTTTTTTCCCTCAATTTATGAGAAAGACGAAAACCCATGAAGAGAGTGCAGGCTCTAAATCCATCAGGAATATGTCAGAGGATTCAATAGATAGTTCCAAGCCCATCGAATATTGGGAAATCAAAATGGCCTGGAGTGAGTACAGAAATGGAAAATGGACGCAAAAGCAGGTGAGCAAGGAAGCGATCTATGATATTCCGCCGGCAAGTCCATTTTGGGCAATTTTTAATGACTATTTCAAGGCTGATGCTGAGGTTACCGCCGCGCAAAAGAAGTACGATGCCAGATATAATATCGCCTGGAGCGAAAGGCATAAATGGGAGAAAGCCGCAGATAAAGATAAATCTCGTGCATGGGAGGTTTACGTTATGGCTTGGAACCAGGAAATAGAAGCGCTTGACCTACTTAATGAGGCCAAAACGGTTAAAGAAACCGCTAAAAATAAACTTGTTAACGTTGAACCGCCCCCTCCGGCGCACGATATTTCCAAATATGAATTTGTCCCTGTTATGTCAACTGACAACAGTCTTTTGGCAATAACGGTTTTTTATAATAATGAACAGACAGAAAAGGGGAAATTTGAATTTAATGGCAATAACTTGCAAACACCTACCAAAGCATATTCGGGCAATAATTCGGTTTTGGTTGATAAGTTCCATTATAAAAACAACGATTCTATTGTTTCCCTTCAAATTAACGATGCGTCCGGTTTTAGTTTTCAACGCTCTTTAGGAACGGTGGATTTTAATGGGCTTAATTTCTATCATCCGTCCATTCGCGATCTACTGGGTAAAATCAACCTGGGCCAACTGGAAAAGCTGTTTGAATATAACTTGCTGTCAATGGGCGATGACGATTTCGGTCCATTCGACCCTGATAACGATACTAACACGGCCAATATTTATCACGAACTCAAACGTCCTTACTCTCTTTACAACTGGGAACTGTTTTTTCATACCCCCCTATTATTAGCCGACGCGCTCAGCAAAGCCCAGCAATTTGAAGAAGCCATGAAATGGTTTCATTTTGTCTTCAATCCCATTGCCAATGGCAATGAAGACAATCGGTTTTGGCGATTTCAGCCTTTCAAAGAAATCAATAGCCGGCGGATTTTAGACAGCATCTTCAACAACCTACAGCCCAATGCGGCGGATCAGAGCATTAACGAATGGCGCAATAAGCCTTTTATGCCCCATACGGTCGCGCGAAGCCGCCCGGTTGCGTACATGAAATGGGCGGTGATGAAATATATCGACAACTTGGTTGCCTGGGGCGACTATTTGTTCCGTCAGGACAGCATCGAAAGCATCAATCAAGCGACTCAACTCTACATTTTAGCGGGGCATATACTGGGACCGCGGCCAATGACGATACCCAAACGGGGCAAAATCAAAGCGCAGACCTACCTGAGCTTATTGGACAAATGGGATGCCTTCGGCAATGCAATGGTGGAATTGGAATTGGCTGCTCCTTTCAGCCACCAGACCGTTTTCCCTTTAGGCGTGGTGAATAATGAGATTGCTTTTGCCAATATCTTTGGCATAGCCTCTTCCTTATATTTCTGCATCCCTAACAATCCTAAACTTATGGGCTACTGGGACACGCTGGCCGATAGGCTGTATAAGATACGGCACTGCGAAAACATCGAGGGCGTGTTCCGAAAACTGCCGTTATTCGAGCCGCCCATAGACCCGGCTTTATTGGTCAAGGCGGCAGCGCAAGGGTTAAGCATCGCGTCGGTATTGAATGACCTCAACACGCCTTTGCCCAATTACCGCTTTTACTATTTGTTACAAAAAGCCTTGGAGCTGTGCAATGAATTAAAGTCATTGGGCGGAGCCATGCTGTCCGCCATTGAGAAAAAGGACAACGAGACTATCGCCCTTATCCGTGCAAAACACGAAGATGTCATGCAAAACCTGGTAATGGAAATCAAGAAAAGGCAATTGGAAGAAGCGCAAAAGAACCTCGAAAGTCTGGTGCAAAACCGCAAGTCTCCGGAACAAAGGATGAAATACTATCTAAAACTAGCCGGCTTGGATGAAAATTCGGTTCCTGACGGCGCGGCGGAATTTACCGGCCTAGCCAATGATATTGTGACTGTGGACGGTGATAGCGGTTTGAAATTGATTTCTTTTGAAAAGGAAGATATGGATAAAGCAAGCGAAGCTCAGGATTGGCAAAGAGGTATTGGCGTGGTGGAAACATTAGCAAGTATTCTCCATGTAATTCCAGTTGGTAGTGTAGATGCAAAACCTTTTGGTATTGGCGCGGGCGTTGCAATTCATGGACAGATGTTTGGCAATGCTGCACAAGCCACTGCTAGAGGACTTCAAGTGCATGCAAGTGACCTTTCTTTTGCAAGTTCCAGCGCAGGCAAAAAAGGAGGCTTCCAACGCGCCTTGCAAGAACGTACTTTCCAAGCCAATGCCGCAGGTTACGAGCTCAAACAAATCGACAAACAAATCACCGCCCAAGAAATACGCATCAATATCGCCAATCAGGAAATAGCCAACCAACAAAAGGCAATAGACAATGCCAACGAGGTAGAAGAGTTTTTAAAGAACAAATACAGCAACGAAGAGCTATATACCTGGATGCGGGGCAGTTTAAAAACCTTGTACCATCAGGTCTACAACCTGGCTTACGACCTTGCTAAAAAAGCGGAGAAAACCTATTGCTTTGAACGGGGCGTCAGCACGGTCGGCTTTATTCAATCGGGTTACTTCGATGCGGGAAGGGAAGGCTTATTGGCGGGAGAGCAACTCTATGTCGGACTCAAACAACTCGAAGCGGCTTATCAAAACGAGCGCGGCCATGACTATGAAATAACCAAACTTATTTCCCTAAGCCAAATCAATCCGTTGGCCGTTATACAGCTTAGGGAAACCGGCAAGTGCGAGTTTATAGTGCCGGAAGTGTTTTTTGATATGGACTACCCCGGCCATTACAAGCGCCGCATCAAATCGGTGTCTATTTCAATCCCCTGTATTGCGGGCCCTTATACAGGCATCAATGCCACGCTTAGGCTTTTGGAAAATAAATTCCGTAATACCGCCATAGGCGGTAAAAAATACGAAGAAAACACCGAGGAAACCGATGATAGATTCAGTTCATACATTATTCCAATCAATGCGATAGCAGCAAGCACAGCTCAAAACGATAGCGGGGTGTTTGAGCTTAACTTCAAGGACGAACGCTATCTCCCCTTTGAAGGTGCAGGCGTTATCAGCAAGTGGCAATTGGAATTGCCCGCCTTCAGGCAGTTTGATTATCACAGCATTTCAGATGCGATTATCCATTTAAGATATACCGCCGGCGAGGGCGGCGAGCGACTTAAATCCGCTGCAACAAAATCATTATCGAAACAGCTTGCAAACATTGAACAAGAGTTGAATGAAACAGGTTTAAATGTAGCCTTGAATATGAAACATGATTTGTCTAATGAATGGCATCTTCTGAAGAAGGACGGGGCTATAAGTCTTAAAATTGATAAGTCCAGACTGCCCTACATGGCGCAGGCAATCGCTAAAACTAAAATAGAACAGGTGCTGTTTATCGCTCAAGTAACCGATAATCCGGCGTCATTTTCGATAAGCATAGAAGGCGCGCCAACCAATCTTGCCAAAATAAACAATGAGTGGAAGCTTTGCAAAGGCATGGTGGATCAGGGCATCAGCCTGGGTACCCCGTTTACCTTATCCGTTGACCCAAACGACTTGAGCAAGCTGGAGGAATTAATGTTGGTGGTAAAGTACAGTATCTAGCGAAAGCATGACGGCGTATGGTCCTGGACACTATGAGGCCCTAAAAACCTTGTCCGACAAATTCGGGAATTTTAATTTTCTGGATTTGCCGGAAACAAATAAACTATTGTTTTTAGAGTGGCAACACATTGCTTAAGCGGGCAAACTCAGCCAACGATATGCTTTCGGCCCGGAGTGTCGGGTCTATGCCCAAGCCGACAATGTCTTCCTCGGCAATCAGTTTTTTCAGCGAATTACGCAAGGTTTTGCGCCGTTGCGAAAATGCCTGAGTCACAACCCGATTGAGTTTGCTCACATCATTAACCGCAACCGGCGGTTGTAAATGCGGTACCAGCCTGACAATGGCCGACATCACCTGCGGAATCGGGTCGAAGCTTTCCGGCGGCACCTCAAATAACAGCTCAGGTAAGCAATAATATTGCATCATGACGCTAAGCCTGCCGTATTTTTTGCTGCCCGGAACCGCGCAAATCCGGTCGACCACTTCCTTTTGCAACATGAAATGCATGTCTTCAATGCAATAGGCGTTATCCAGCAGATGGAACATCAACGGCGTTGAAATGTTATACGGAAGATTGCCGATGATACGCAGTTTTTCCCCGTCAGCCAGCGACGAAAAATCAAACCTTAACGCATCGGCGCTGTGAATTTGCAGGTTAGAGTATTGCTTGAATTTCTGATTAAGCAAAACCACCAAATCCCGGTCAAGTTCAACCACGTCCAGGCGCACGCCTTCGTTTAACAAAGGCTCGGTCAATGCGCCCTGCCCCGGCCCGATCTCAACCCAATGCTGATCCGGCCGGGCCTGAATACTGGAGATAATGTTGTAAATAATAGTGTGGTCATGAAGAAAATTCTGACCGAAGCGCTTGCGCGGAGTATGTGCCATTTTTATTGCTTAGCCATTGTTAATGCGGTTTGCAGCGCGAATTGCAGGCTGCCTGAATCGGCCTTGCCGCTGCCGGCAAGATCCAAAGCCGTGCCGTGGTCAACCGACGTGCGGATGATCGGCAGCCCCAGGGTAATATTGACAGCCTGTCCAAAACCCATATGTTTAAGAACCGGCAAGCCTTGATCATGATACATCGCCAAGACCGCATCCGCGGTAGCCAGATATTTTTCGGTGAACAGCGTATCAGCCGGTAACGGCCCAAGCAGATTCAAGCCCTGCTTGCGAAAACTGTCGAGTACCGGCTCGATAATATCGATTTCTTCCCGGCCCAGATGACCGTTTTCTCCGGCATGGGGGTTAAGCCCGCACACCAGTATTTTCGGGTAAGCTATGCCAAAACGCGAGCGCAGTTCTTGATTCAGTATCCGAATCACCGTCCGCAACCGGGTATGGGTAATGGCCGGACTGACTTCCGACAGCGGCAGATGCGTCGTCGCCAGCGCCACCCGCAAGCCCGGCGTTGCCAGCATCATCACCGGATACCCGCCAGTAATGCTCGCAATAAATTCGGTATGACCGGTAAAAGACAAACCCGCATCGTTGATGATGCCTTTATGGACAGGCCCGGTGACCATCGCGTCAAAAACCGCGTCCATACAACCTTTGGTCGCTTTGGTAATGGTTTTTAACACATAGCGGCTATTGGCCTGATTCAATTGTCCGCACTGAACCGGTTCCGCCAATTCCACCGGCAATACCGTCAAGCGTCCTGCAGTCTGGGCAGAGGCAGGCATAGCGCTGTCGAACTCTGTTATCTGAAGCGGTAAACCTAACTGTCCGGCGCGCGCTTCCAATAATTGCGGGCTGGCTATGACAACAATTTGGCAGGGCAAATCCTGCTGTGCAAGCTGAATGCAAAGATCGGGACCTATGCCTGCGGGTTCTCCAGGGGTTAATGCAATGCGCGGTACGGGTAGCCTGATGGTCATCTGAAAGCGGGATAAAAAAAAACGATTTTACAGCATTACGGGGGGAGGATTTCAAAAAAACGGTAATATTGAAGATACCCGCCATAACCGGCCTGACCAAGACGGCCCATCATTTGCGATTAATGGAAAAAACTTAACGGTATTGTTTTGATCGACAGTGGAAATACTGTCCGGAGATGGCGGAGCGGACGGGGCTCGAACCCGCGACCACCGGCGTGACAGGCCGGTATTCTAACCAACTGAACTACCGCTCCGCAGTTCGAGCCGGGTATTCTATAAGATTACCCTAATCTGTCAAGCGTTAAGACGTGCTCTGATCAATTCTCACAATTTATCCGCGTTCCCGCGTCTAATTGAGCCGCTTTGATTTCATGCTCGGTAGCGTAGCCTAAAGTTCAGCTTCCGGCAGCACAGAATGCGCTGAATGTAGAGATTTTAGGCGCATATATCCATGCCGTCGTTTTTTGACTCCTCAGCCGGTTATTTTGTGGTTTCCACGTTCTGCGTCACTGCAAATGTTCGCCAATGAAATAGCAAAGTTTTTCGAACATCGGGAAAGACACGCACGGCGCGCCCTACAGCGGCGAGAACTTTGCTCAATTTTTATAACAGTTTTCAATGGTGATCCATTAACTGAATGGCATTGACATTCTGGCTGGGAACAATACGGCTGGATTTCCGGAAGTTATTACCGCCCATGCCTTAAGCGCGTTTATAATCAAGCGGGACTTGACATTTCCCCCACCTCAAAACCTTGTGAAAAGTACATAGGAGCAGCTCCACGATGACTGTCGAACTCTTGATTAACTTTGCGGTGCAGTTTCTTGGAACCGGCGCCGCATTCTTTCTTGCTTATCGATCCTTCCAAAAGCGCCGAATTCAGTTAGGCGCCGAACCGACGCTACCCCAATACTTTAGCCGCAGAAGCACCTACTGGATAGGGATCGCATCGTACTGCACGCTTATGTCGGCACTTTATTGGCTGCTTACTTGGCAGTGGCTGTCCTTGAAACCGCTGGTGACGCTGATCCTCAGCTCCGGGGAATTGGTTAATCTTTTGAATGGCTTGGGCGGAAGCACGATCATACCGTTGATTGCCGCCGGACTGTTTCTCTTTTGTATCGCCTGGGAAAGCCGGTTCAATCCCTTACTGATATTGAGGGACAGCATCCATGACGCTTTCGCAATTCCGACCAAGGCGGTAGAGGTCTATAACGCTCTCATTACATCGAGATTATCGGCGATTGATGACACACTAAAAGCGCAAATCAACAATCGCCTGCTGGTACCGAGCATAGATCCCGGCGATTTCGAAAAATCCAGCGCCACGGTCGAGTATAAATGGGCTCATAATTGCCTGCTTTTCGACCGGATACAAAACTACGCCAACCAACAGTCCTACCGTCGTTTTTTTAACGAACCGTCGCTGAAATGGGGGGAAATCTGTATTTCCTATAATGCGATGTCGGAAAAAGTGGTCGTCTGGAAAGAAGCTGAACCGCACTACACCAAGACGGTCAAATTGCTAAAAGAGCTGGACCACCTGACCGGCCTGCTCTGCCGCTTACTCGCCTCGCTGGTCGTGTTCGGCAGCGCAAGCGAAAATGAGATATGGGCGACCGTAAAGCAGCTCGGCGGCAACGTTCACGAGGCCCGCCTCAAACACACCTATAAATATATCCTGCTATTCACGGCTGCCACCGCCATCGGGGCCATGTTGGGCCGGGAGATTTCGGTCTCGCTACACAATGCATTCCTGTTTCCCGATCAACCGCTGGCGCACTTTGATTACACTACGCTCCGCTGGGTCGCCTATGCCATTCCGATCTATATCCTTCCGATAGCGCTGGTCTTTATTTCCCGAACGCTCGCGTTCAGGCACCAACGGGAGCAATCCGATCGATACTATGGCTTCTATATGGCGGTGATGATATTGGGGTTCATTGTCAGCACTTCGGCGTCGGCGCTTATACTCGAATTAACTTACTACAAAGATAACTTCAGCTTTCTGGAAAGCTTCATCCAACATATGCGTTGGGGAATCCTACCGGCGCTGATGTGCGGTTTTGTGGCTTACCGAATGGACACGCCGGTCAGCGAATCGGAAGCGCCAGGTAAACGGGTTATCGCTGCTGTGTTGCGTTTTATTGGCTGGGGCTTGGTCTCCGTCATCATCATGCTTTATGCGACCGGCGACATGAGCATCCAGGAGACGAACCTGCGTTTTACCCTGGTTGGCACGGCTTTCTTCATGGTCGGTCTGTTGGGAGCGGCTGCCAGCTTCAAAACGGCTAGGACGGATGATTAGCTATTCCGTCCCGTTCAATTCCGAAAAGGAATTGAACGGTAGTGACCGATTAGGAAAAAGCGTTGTAGGTCGTGCAACATCTTTTCGTTGCACGACATTTGAAGTTTGTGAAGGTCTGGCATAAACAGCATTTACGCCACATTCTGAGAAAAAAGCCATACCCGACGAATCTGTGGCTTGTAATAAGCGCTGCGATGCTGGACGCCATCTTCTTCAAACCATGAGTTATCGAGCGGTGCAACATGCCCGATTTGAGGGATACGCTTCCTACTATCACTTGATTATTCACTATACAAAACCTGGCATATTTTTTCTTGACTGCGGCGCTTATGCTGTGAAATTTCGAGACACCCATTCCGAATTTCCAATGTGGACAATTGGGCGAAGCACAGTGCAGGGGGGCAGGTGTCAAACTTTATCCAAATAACCTAAAATTGCATCGTCAATAACGCAGGGGATTTTTATGGCTACTATTTTTGTAATCGATGTATCTGTTTGTGATGGCATTTGGACGGCTGAATGCGATGAACTGGGTTTAGTAACCGAGGCTGCCAGCTATGATGAACTGACTGAACGCGCCGGGGCAATCGCCCCTGAACTTGCCGAGCTTAATCATGTAGAGCTGGATTCAGATCCGGCATTGTGAAAAGGTCCGAGCTGGACAGGGTTTGCAGCCCCGCCCCTAACGTTTCCGGGATGTCTGGACTCAGCGACTATATTTAACTGCCGCAAAACCTTTCGAACGGCGCAACATGCCCCGCCCGGCTTTAGTAGTCATGATAACCTCTAAATACTCAATGGAGTATTGATTGAGTTTAAATTTATACAACTTGATCTTAAATGTATTGCCCGAATGGGGGAGAGCCGGGTAGAGGGCGCATTGCAATCATTTTTCAGCTTTCGCGGGGCCGCGCCACCTTCTTCACTTTGCTATCTATATGCGAGTTGATCGATTTATGGATACATCAACCGCGCAGCAGGCATGAGGCTAAGACCGCCGTTGTCCGACGTGCTATCTACCAGGCTTCAAACGTTCAGCCGACAGATTTGCTGAATGATCAATTCACACATTATCACCACGCAATTGCGTCATCAGCTCTTCGGCTAAGCCTTGCACTTCACCCAGGGTAATAATAACCAGCCGTCCAACGCCGTCATCGGAATCTCTTACCGGCAGTCGCGTTGCCGGATAAAGCCTTCCCGCGCCTCCTTGCACCAGTAAGGGTTGATTTTGCTCTGGTGTATAAACCATGCCTTTTACGCGAACCAACTGCTTAGGGTAACGGTTAATCAGGTATTCCAACGCTTTTTGTAGCCGCTCCCACGGTAGCGGATGTTCAAGCTGCAAAGTGATACTGCTAAAACCGTGCTCCGCTAACTCGGGCAGGTCATTATCACGTAGCCGCCTGAATTTGTTCGGCAAGTTAAGTAGCGCTTTGTGGTCGAGTTCGCCTTGCACCGCGGTCAGGCGGGTTGCTGCGGGAGCCAAGGCCGACAAGCGCGCATCCAGTTCTGCAATCGCTTCTGCTCTCGCCAAGTCGGTTTGCGTCATTACCACCGTATCCGCCCAGGCGATTTGCGCTTGAGCTTCGGGAAAATAATCGAAATGTTCGGTATTCATGCCCGCTGAAACGGTGACGATAACGCCTTGTAAGCTATAACGCGCAGCCAACCAACGTTCCCTTAACAATATATCCAGCACCGGCTCAGGATTGGCAACGCCGCTGGTTTCGATAATCACCCGCTCGAAAGGTTTATCCCCGGAATCCCAAGCCATACGCAGGTTTTTAAGTAATGGCGTTAACGAACCTATCACCTGACAGCACAAACAGCCGCCGACCAAGGTTGATAACGGTACTTTATGCTCGCGCAATAATTGTTGGTCAATCGGGGTGGAGCCGAATTCATTGATAATCACCGCGGATTTTGGCGCATGGCTCAATAAACGATTCAGTAACGTGGTTTTCCCGCTGCCGAGAAAACCGCTGATAATGAATACGGGTATGCGTTCAATAACTTTAGAAGGCCTGGATAATCTGTAATTGCTCATGTTATTTATTAATAATGGTATTTGTGGACGCTTCCGGCGCCGAAATAAAGCTGTCCGGCATTATTTACCGCTAACAACCTCCACCTTGAAATTATCCAGGCTCAGGTGGCGATAGTGTGTAAGGAGCGGAGCAGAGCAAGTATTTTTTTACGCCCGGAGATTACGCTGGGTTGATGGATTTTTGACTCTTTCATCAGTAACTCACTCTAAAGCCTATCTCCGCTCCGCGCCCCGGTTCCGGCGCAAAATTACGCAAGTAAGAAGTGGAGTTTCGGATATTCTCATTCAACAGGTTATTGGCCTTGGCAAACACCATCACATCAGCGCCATGCAAATCCAGGACTTGATATTGCGTACCGAGACTCAGCAGCAGATAGCCTGCCGTAGCGGTATCGTTGTCACCCGCGCGATTCTGGGCTTCACCGCGCGTCAGGCGCAGGTTGGTATTCCACTCGCCTTTAGTATGATCAAGCTGGAAACCGAAACGCAACGGCGGCATGCGTGGCACATCGCCGCCGTTAACAAATTGACCGCGGGTAAAATCGCTAAACAGCGTTAAATCAACCGACCCGATGCGGTTTTGCAGCAATGGAAAAACCAGCTTGCTTTCATAACCCATGAAGGTGGCGTCGGCCTGGCGGGTTTCGAGCACCGGCGCACCGTCTATAAACTCGCCATTACGTTGCTGGTAAATATAATCGCCCGCCCAGTTGTGGAACAGGTCCAGTTGGGCTTTGACCCAGTCCGATTTGAATTTATAACCCACATCCAGGTTGTAGGAGGTTTCTTCGCGCAGCTTCACATTACCGATTTCAAAGCTACGGCTGGCGTCATGAAAGCCGTTCGTCAGCAACTCCTGTACTTGCGGCGCACGTTGCGAGCGGGTTATCGCAAGGTTAAGACTGTTGCTGTCATTCATTTTCCATAAGCTGGAAGCGGAAGCGCTGACCGGCACATAATTAAGGCTGGAAAGCCCTTGCGGGTCCAGCGTCGTGTCTTCAACCCGGACACCGAGCTGGTTGGCAAATGCCCCGATATTGAACGATTCCACGGCAAATACGCCGTAACTGTTGCTTAGCGTTTGCGGCACAATCATTTCACCTGTCGTCTTATCAATCGCCGAAAAATCCCCGGCAATGGCTTGAAATCCAAGCAGGCCGCGGAATACTCCCAAGGGGTTATGGGTTAACTCCAGGCGGCTTTCATAGGTTTTATTGCTAAAAAAAGCGCCCGGCATGCCATCGGCAATTTCGGTATGTTGGTAATCGGTATAGCCCAATTTCGTACGCAGGGATTCAGCGAAACGGAACGGATTTTTCAACTCGCTTTTGAAGTCGTATTTGCTTTGTTTAAGATCGATGCGGGTAGTTTCGCCCGTGCCGTCAGGTGCAACGCCATAATTATTTTCCAATCGGTTAATGGCGACACCGGCAAATCCCGGATCGCCTATCAGGGAAACGCCTGCCGAACCGCTGATTGCATGAGCGGAGGTGTTGGCGATAGTGCCTTGGGTATTTTGAATAACAGCCAGTGTCGGATCTGTCGCTTGAGCGGCATTAACGTCAATGGCTGATCCGCCGATGTCGAGGTTGTTGCGGTCGCGATAAAAACCGTCCAGATGATACGCCAAGTGGCTTTTACCGCCCTCTATTTTCATTGTGGTGGACGTTTCATCGGAAGCCGAGTCAAAACGCTGCTCAAGCGCGCCGCCGAGCAATTTGTCCGGTAGTTTGCCCGGAATCCGGTTGTCGATCACATTAACCACGCCGCCAATCGCTCCGCTGCCGTACAGCAACGTGGCGGGGCCGCGCAACACCTCAATGCGCTCCGCCAGCAACGGCTCGACGCTGGTCGCGTGATCGGGACTAATCGCCGAAGCGTCGTTGCTGCCGATGCCGTTATTCAGCACCCGCACCCGCGGTCCGCTTTGGCCGCGAATGACCGGCGTGCCGACCCCCGGCCCGAAGGACTGGCTGGTAATGCCCAGCTCGTTTTTCAGCGTTTCACCGATGCTGCGCCCGACTTTCAAACGCAATTCCTCATCGCTCAAAACGGTGACAGGAACCGCGGACTCCGAGACCTTGTCTTGCAACGGCGCAGTGACAACAACTTCTTCTAATTCTTGTATATCTTCCTTGGCCGCATAGGCTGTCGACGCTATGCCTGCCGTTAGCAGCAAGAAAGAAATGACGGATTTGTTATTCATAAGATGTCCAAGAAATTAAATGGAAAAACAGGAAATTTTAGGGTAAGGATATGGTCGGTAATCACTTCTCGAAACATAAACTCATCCTTCCCACGCTCTGCGCTCGTCTTTATGCACGAGTGTAGTTCAGAGTCGGCATACCGGCATAAATGCCCCGGTTTCAGCGCTATGGATAACCCGGTATACACAGGTTACCAAACGCACCGAGCTGGACGGGGGTTGCACCCCCGTCCCTACCGTTTTCGATAACGACTGCCATATCGTCATCCTTCAAACGTTTCGGACGGGGTTGCAAACCCCGTCCAGCCACAGACTGCCACAACGTCCTTGACTGGGTTCCCACGCAGAGCGTCACTGCCCTTAAGTTAAGCACATCGACACTCCGTAGGAGCGGGCCGCGCCCGCGATATTTGCACAGCGATTGCAGAGTGATAGCGCCATCATCGAGGGCGCGGCCCGCTCCTACAAGGCTTAACTTAATGGCAGTGATGCAGAGCGTGGGAACCCTAAGCGGACGTTATTACTGATGGAGTCCTAAGCACTTTCATAAACGCATTAACAAACCCTGACGGTAAATAAAGAGGGAATGGTATTTCGTATTAATAGATATGTTATAACATAACATATCGTAACTGTTATTTTTCTTTTCAAAAAATCTTCCGGCAGTGAGTGGTAAAAATAACGGCTGCTCCTATAAGCCGGGGCAGCGCGTGAATAAACGATGACATGCGGAGAATGCAAGCTCCGCTTGCGGACAGGCAAAGCCTGTACGCCTGATTTGCCGCTCGCCTTACGTTGGCAGACGAAATGACTCTCCGGAGAACATTGCCAATACGTTAGTCTTGATCGCCATAAAGCGCTACACACTTAACGCAGATGCCGTGAACTTCTATTGCTTTGCTATGCACTATAAAACCGGCTTGGTCGAATTCTTGCGACAAGGCTTGCATCACTTCAGTGGCGGGACGTTCCTCGACTTCATTGCAGCGCTTGCAGATTAACAGTAACTGCTCGTGCTGATGACCGGAGCAACTGCAACCGACAAATGCGTTGAGACTTTCCACCCGGTGAATCAAGCCCTGTTCGATCAAAAAGTCCAGTGCGCGGTAAATCGTTGCCGGTTTTGCGGCATTTTGCAGAGGTTTGATACGGTCCAACAGCTCATAAGCTTTGACGGCTTTGTGGCTGTCCCAGATCAGCTCCAGCACTTGATGGCGGATCGGGGTCAGTTGCACGCCGCGCACCACGCACAAATGCTCGGCCGTGCTTAATGCCTCGCTGACGCATTTTTTATGATCGTGTCCTGAAGAATGGGACTGACTTGCTTCGGCAGGCGTATTCATTACAAAAACCGTTTATCTAAAATTGAATGTTATATTATAACATTCGTCAGGCTTGCACAATCTGAAACCGCTACCGAATGGCAACGCGAACACTGGTTTCCCACCTGACGGGCGACACGGACAGCCATCCGCTTCTTAGGGTAAATCTTTACATGACGCTTTATTTAATTGAAACTACCTGCGCCCATAAGGCACGGCAGTGGAATGGGCATTAGAAAATCCCAATGTTTAATAGCTTTACGCTACGAGGCGTCGAGATTTTAATATCACCTTATTAAAGAGAGATAAGACATGAAAAAAGGAAGTGTAAATATGAAAAAATGGCTTTTAGTCGGCATCACCGCCTTAACCGCTTCGGCAGTAAGCAGTGTCGTTGTAGCCGAGGCTAAACAAGATTTCACCTTAGTCAACAAAACCGGTTACACCATCGATCAGGTTTATGTCTCCCCAAGTGCAGCGGATAATTGGTTAGACGATGTTCTGGGCCAGGATGTTTTAGAGGACGGTCAGAAAGCTAATATAAAATTCCACAGTGCCAATGAAATCTGCAAATATGACCTAAAGGTTATTTACGACGATAAAGAGGAAGTGGAATGGAATGATATTAACCTTTGCGAAGAAGAAAAAATCACCATCCACTGGAACAAGAAAAGCGGCGAGTCTTCAGCTACTTTCGATTAACCGTTAATCGTACACTTAGATATTGCCGAAGAACGGGGGCCGCCAGACAAGAGTCAGCGGCCCCCAAAATCGATAGACCGGGTGTTTTCACGAACAGTTTTGAGCAGGGAAAACACGGGCTTTAATGAGTTGATTGATTTTTAAGCTTGTTTTGGACTTGGATGCCCAAAACAAGCGTTATGACAAAAAACGTTTGTCTTGTACCACTATTCCTTATTCCACGATTTTTTGTTATAGCCTAAAGAAGTTAAAGCCGCGCGCTCCGCTTCGCTTAATTTAGCCCATGACGTTTCTTCGGAAGCCGGAGACTCGGATTCAGATCCCCAGATTCTGCCATTCCAGCCTAAAACAGCCCAAAGTTTTTTCTCCTCGACACTGAGATCATCCCAAGTAAAGTTTTCCCAAAATTCATTAACATCCCCGGTAGGCTCACGTACGCCTGTCTTGACGACCTTGGTTTCAGCGACGGCACCGACCTTTTCCACCAGCGCAACTGAAGCGGCAGCAGACTCATCGACAGGCGCAGGAACAGGCGCCGGCGTAACGGGTTGATTAATATCTATTCGTTTGCCTGTTGCTTCTTCTTCAAGGACAAGGCTGTTGATTTTCCATTTCCCCAATTCTTTTACCGCATCAAAATAGACAGTCCCCTTGCCCTTGGAACCTTCTACGCCAAAAGAAATAGTTGCTTTACCGCTCGGTTCTGAGCTTTCTATGCTGCCGGACGGTAAGCCCGTGGAAAAAGGTTTGCCAATTATTTCCGATGCTTCCCGACTGCTCTCAAATTGGGATTCGGCTAACTTGAAAGCGTCCGAGTCTTTCATTGATGACATTATAATAAAAAACAAACCCGCAAAAGCTGCGATAAAAAACAAATAAACAATAGCTGTCCAGTAAGCCCATTTTTTCTGGACCGCCTTGAAATGATCGATACTTTCCCATTCTTTATTCTGCCATGCCCATGTGCTGCCTTTAACACCAAGCACAAAGGGCATGATAAAGTTTACAAAAGGCACAAACATGAGCAGAGCGATGAACGTATTATTGCCGATACCCCAAATCCAGTTTAATAAAAAAGCCCCCCAGTTCCATCTGTCAATTTCTGGCGGAACTATTGCTTTTTTGCCTTGGCCTGACGTGTTTTCCATCATGTTTTCCTGTGCTATGCGTGAAATCGCGACAAATAGTTAAACCCACTTTAAAACCGACCAGGCAAGCTTTTAGGCTCCGGAATTCAGTCTTGCATTGTCATTTACGAATTTAAACCAACCGTCCCCACAAATCGTATTCATCCGCTTCTTCCAGCTCGACATCGACCAAGTCGCCGACTTTAAGATGCGTAGCATTATCGATAAATACCTGCCCGTCGATTTCCGGCGCATCGGCTTTACTTCTTGCCACCGCGCCTTCTTCAACCACTTCATCGATCAACACCGTTTCGATTCTGCCTACCCGTTTTTGCAATCGCGCCGCGCTGATTTCAGCCTGATGCGCCATAAACCGCGCCAAACGTTCCTGCTTGACTTCTTCCGGCACCTGATCAGGCAAATCATTAGCGACAGCGCCTTTGACCGGCGAATAGGCAAAACAGCCGACCCGATCCATTTGCGCCTCGCTCATAAAGTCCAACAGCTGTTCGAATTCCTGCTCGGTTTCGCCGGGAAAGCCGACGATAAAGGTGCTGCGCAGGGTAATATCGGGGCAGATTTCGCGCCACGCCTTAATGCGTTCCAGGTTATTTTCGCCGGCCGCAGGGCGCTTCATTAATTTAAGAATGCGGCTGTTGGCATGTTGAAACGGTATGTCCAGATAAGGCAATATTTTGCCTTCAGCCATTAACGGGATCACTTCATCGACATGCGGATACGGATAAACGTAATGCATCCTGACCCAGATGCCCAGATCGCCCAGCGCTTCGGCTAAATCGTAAAAACGGGTTCTAACCGAACGGCCTTTCCAGTCCCGGCTTTGATACTTCAAATCCAGGCCGTAAGCGCTGGTATCCTGCGAAACCACCAGCAATTCCTTTACTCCGGCATTGGCCAGGCGTTCGGCTTCCTGCATCACATCATCGACCGGCCTGCTGACCAGATCGCCGCGCATCGACGGGATAATGCAAAAAGTACAGCGATGGTTACAGCCTTCGGAAATTTTCAAATAGGCATAATGCCGGGGCGTCAATTTGATGCCTTGCGGCGGCACCAGGCTGATGAACGGATCATGCGGCGGCGGCAAATGCTCATGCACGGCAGATACGACTTCTTCCAAGGCGTGCGCGCCGGTCACTTTTAAGACTTGCGGATGACGCTCGCGGATTTCGGCTTCCCTGGAACCCAAACAGCCGGTAACGATAACCTTGCCGTTTTGAGCCAGCGCCTCGCCGATGCTGTCCAGCGATTCTTCTACCGCTGCATCGATAAAACCGCAGGTATTAACCACGACCAGATCGGCGTCCTGGTAAGTCGGCGAAATGGTGTAACCCTCCGAGCGAAGCTTGGTTAGAATCCGTTCGCTATCGACCAGGGCTTTGGGGCAACCCAAACTAATAAAACCAATTTGTGGGGCAGTCATTTAAATCTCAGATAATGTTAAAGCGTGCTAGTTTATAGGACTGGCTACTCAAATAAAAATTAAAAAGCAATCACCACGAAGGCACGAAGGACACGAAGAAATAAAACTTCGCGTCCTTCGTGCCTCGGCAATTGCTCCTGCATTGCTCTACCTCCTGCGTTCATGCAGTCGTTCGTGGTGAATTAAATATTCCAATAGTTGGAGCTATTCCTTAATCGCACTCGGATGACGAATTAGCATCGACAAATGTCCCTTGCTTTTGCTCAGCCAGCCACGCACTTCGATGGTTTTCCCCAAATAGTCGTTAACATTGGGAAATAAATCCAGCCATTTGCTTTCGATACGCGCCTCAAAGGCGTCGGAAAACTCCAGATAAATCGACTTGCGGGTCTTGCGAATATTAACCACCTTGCCGACCAGGCGCGTCCAGCCTGGATGTCCTGCTTCGGTAAGACTATCGACCGGTATTGTGGCATATTCCGGCCGTCCCCAAATACCGAGCCTGGCTTGCTCCGCCTGATTCTGCGCCTTGACCAACTCGTTTACATAGAGCAGCTCATTGGAATAGATGCTGACTGCCGCCAATCCCGCCTCTACCAGTTGCAGGTTAATATGCTCCTTTTTTTCGGTGAACAAATGCGCCAGCGTTCTGCCGTACTTGTCGGTTTTTTCCACACCGACTTCCAGTCGGACTTTGGCGTTTTCCAGCTTGTCGATCAGCCAGCGTTTGGCCTCGTCGCCACCCGCATCGGCTGACTTATCCCGGTGCTGAACCTCCGGCGTATTGATGCCCAATAGACGTATTTTACGCCCATCCTCCAGCACTACGGTATCGCCGTCGTAAACCGTCTTGACCCTGTAAAAGCCATAGCCCGGTTTTATATCGACTATTTTTGCATCGGCAACCGGGCGATCGGAAAAATGCTTGCTGCCGTTCGCATCCTGCCATTCGTAGATTTCCGCGTTAGCCCAACCGGGCAAACATAATAATAAAACCAGTAAAACTCTCATGCTCTACCTTCATCCTTATACTCAAATACGTTTAAGTTCGTCATTTCGGCATTCACTTTAGACATACCGCCACCAACGGCTGTGCATGAATGCAGAAAACCGTTAAAGGGACACCAAGAAAAGTCGGAACAAAAACTTCACGCTCTTCGTGTCTCGGCAACTGCTCCATGCGTTGCTCTACCTCCTGCATCCATGCAAGTCGTTCGTGGTGAATTAATCAATCGGTCAATATTTCACTAATCGGATTCAACGCAGCATCAAGCTTTTGCATATCCAACTCATTTTCCCATTTGGCGGCAACCACGGTGGCGACGCCGTTGCCGATAAGATTGGTCAAGGCGCGGGCTTCGGACATGAAACGATCTATCCCTAAAATAAGCGCAAGCCCTGCGACCGGAATGGTCGGAATAACCGAGAGCGTTGCCGCAAGGGTGATAAAGCCGCTGCCGGTTACGCCCGCCGCGCCTTTTGAGGTCAACAGCAGCACGCCGAGCAGAGTCAACTCCTGCGTCATGGTCAACGGGGTATTAGTGGCCTGGGCGACGAAAATTGCGGACATGGCAAGATAAATCGAGGTCCCGTCAAGGTTGAACGAATAACCGGTCGGGATAACCAACCCGACGACCGATTTGGAACAGCCCATGCGTTCCATTTTGATCATGATGCGCGGCAGCACCGATTCCGATGACGAAGTGCCTAACACGATAAACAGCTCGTCTTTGATATAAACGATGAATTTGATGATGCTAAAGCCCGAAAACCTGGCGATCAGCCCGAGCACGATAAAGATAAACAACAGACAGGTCAGATAAAAGCTACCCATTAAACTCGCCAGCGGCGCCAACGACGCTACACCGTATTTGCCGATGGTAAACGCCATCGCGCCGAAAGCTCCGATCGGCGCCAGCTTCATGATGGTTTCCACGATACCGAACAGCGCTTGTGAAATCTTATTGATGAATACGACCACCTCCGCCCCGGTCTCTTTCATCGCAGCCAGCGAAAAGCCGAACAGCATTGAAAACAGCAATACCTGCAATATATCGCCCTTGGCAAAGGCGTCGATTACGCTGTTGGGGATGATGTTCAGCAAAAAATCGACCGTGCTCTGAGTCTTTGCGGTCGCGGTATAAGCGCTTAGGCCTTGGGTATCCAGCGTACTTGCATCGACATTCATACCCGCACCGGGCTGAACGACATGCACAACAATCAGCCCTATAACCAACGCCAGCGTACTCACGACTTCAAAGTAAAGCAGCGCCTTAATCCCGACGCGGCCTACCTTGTCCAACGCCTGCATGCCGGCAATGCCGGTTACCACAGTGCAGAAGATGATCGGCGCGATAATCATTTTAATCAGTTTAATAAAACCGTCACCGAAAGGCTTCATCGCAACGCCGACTTCAGGATAGAAACAGCCGAGCAGTATGCCGATGACGATAGCGGTCAGGACTTGGAGATACAGATGTTGATAGCGTTTTTTGGATGCGTAAACGGCTTGCACTGATAACCTTCCGGCTAATGAACGAAGAAACTGAATCTTATCTGCTTTATTGAACTTAAAAGCAAGCATCATGCAATTTTACTTGGCACGACCTTCTCAAGTGTCAGAATAGTTGTCGCCGACCGGACAGGGTAATTGTCGCCGAACAACTTTTACCACTTACTCAACACGATTCACTCACAGTAGTTGATGAGCAACCAAAGAATGGTCTTCAATGTCGATCTACAAGCGCAAAGAAACCTGGTGGATTCAATTCACCGGACCAGATGGCATTAGAGTACAGTAATCTGCTGAGACTAAAATAAAACAGGAAGCGCAAGAGCTGCACGACAAACTGAAGGCGGAAGCGTGGCGAGTCAAAAAATTGGGGGATAAGCCACGTTATACATGGAAAGCAGCTGTTACACGCCGGCCTCGGAAAAGCAAGCGATTAAAAATATCTTAAGCTATTGATTAATGGGGTGAACGATGGGGCTCGAACCCACGACAACCGGAATCACAATCCGGGGCTCTACCGACTGAGCTACGCTCACCATAACATGGTGTTTTAGCGGGATTTACTACGAATGGTGCGCTTGGCAGGACTCGAACCTGCGACCCCCGGCTTAGAAGGCCGGTGCTCTATCCGGTTGAGCTACAAGCGCCGAATTGGTCGGGGTAGAGAGATTCGAACTCCCGACATCCTGCTCCCAAAGCAGGCGCGCTACCAAACTGCGCTATACCCCGACAATCTTCTTCAATGGCTTGCTTAACTTCCCAACCACCCTGGAAGAGCTGTCTATAATAACGACACATCCCTATATCGTCAACATTTTTTTCATTATTTATATATCTTTTTTCAAGACAACTACAACAGCCTTAATTTAGACCGACTTGCTACATTATTAATAATGCATATTAAGCTCGCCAAATCTGACTAACTTTTGTTTTTATCAGTAAGACAAGAGCAATCCCACTCATATTTAATGCTTATAACTTAGCCTTAACAATTTGATAAACCTCTTCTGCGGCCGCATCAGCGCCATTCAGAATCGTTTCCAGCTCCGCTAATTTCTCATCGGCAAAAGCTCTGTCTTTAAGCCCGCCCGCATTAATGTAAACATTTAATGCCGCACTTTTTAACGCACCGTAAGCCGCCATGACTGCAACACCTGCATCGCTAATCACACCTATATTACCTTTTTCTGCGGCAATTCTGCTCAATGCCATAGCTTCTGCACAAGCGGTTGCGCACGCCAAAGGAACTACTGTAGCTTCCTTTAATGCCGATTGAATAGCCTCGCCACGCACTGCCTTGTCTTCATCAGAATCTTTGGGCAAACCATAGGTCGCCATTAGGCGATCGAAAACCTCGACATCAGCTTTAATCATGCCTGTCAACGTTTCACGCAATGCCTCTGATCTTTCCAACAATGACTGCATTTCAATTTCAACTTCAACATATTTAGGCTTACCTACGGTCAAATTACAAACCATACTGATTAAAGCAGCGGCTTGCGCGCCCATTACCGCTGCCGCGCTACCGCCGCCAGGCGTGGGGGACTTGCTGGCCAATTCATCAATAAAGGCTTGAACTGATTTATCTTTTATTTCATTCATGGTGTAACGTCTCTTCAATGTAGTCAGCTATAGTAAAATTTTGTAAAAAGAGCAAGAACTCTCGAAATAGAAGCTTTGCCTGCATAACAATAAAAGCCTAACCTCGAAGATATTCACAATATAAAGAAATGCGCTTATCGCACATCGACAAGTCGACGACATTAACGAGCTGTGACTGATCGATATTAACAGAACTCCACTTGAATTCGCGTTATCGAAACAGAGCGAATAATCGCAATAGCACAATCCCGGCGACAACTCCGAACACCAGGACTCACGCCACACGGACCAACCAACGAAGCCGCAAAATATTTAATTCTGCATAACAACGCGCAGATAATATTTATATGTTTGTTTATCATGTTTTTTAAAAATACACCATGCCACAAAACCACCAAACTAAAGCCCCTCTTAGTGCTGAGCCTGTAAGCGGTAACTACCCCGCTTAACATATTACCTCCCAATACCATCACAGAAGGTATTGGGAGGTTTTTTTGCCTGCTCTATGCGCTGATATAACAAGTAATGCGCTCGAAGAACACCCTTCCCGATATCAAAATAGCCTACATGCAGCACACCTTGTTGCCGCTCAAAGTCTCAACACCGCCTTGCCGTTTTATCCGGGCCCGGCAATCCAATAGGCGACATATTGCCGCTCAAGTTATAAAAACTAGCCCTTTACATAGCCAAGACAGAACCATATGGCAATTAAGCAACTGAAATAAATATTAAAATTATTTATGGCTAAATTATTGCTTAGACAATGACAGCAACACACTTTATCAAATATATGACGGGGAATACAATGCTGACATATCAAACAAATCATGCCGAACCACATTATAAATACATCCCTGAACCCATAATCATAGACAATACGTACAATAGCTACGCCATCACTAATCAGGATGACATCAGAAAAAAACTAAACCACCTGCTCAGCAAAAACACCCTGCTGTCCATTAAAGTTCCTGGAAAATTCGCAACAAGTACACTCTTAACTACGATTACCGGTATCGAAGGCAACTATATTTTTCTGGACGGATTTCAAAACGAACGCTTTAATAAAGATTTACTCATGCAAAGCACTGTGGTGGCCTCCGCTAATTTTGAAGGCATAGCCATTGGCTTTATATTGAGCGAACTTAATGGACGCGACATCAATGGCACATTCAACCTAAAGGCCCCCCTACCGCAAAGCATGGACTGGGTGCAACGAAGAGATGCTCGCCGAGTAAAAGTACCCATTACCATCCCCGTTAAAATTCAGTATAAAAACCAAGCCGAATGTTTTAACGTAACCGATATTAGCGTTGCCGGCCTATCCTATATTAATCAATCTGACAATCAGCAACCTACAATCATTGGCGGACTACATACAGACTGCAATATTATCCTGCCCGATAAAAGCATACTTCTTGCCTGTCTGGAAATAGTCAATAACATAACCATTCCTCTCAAGCACTCCAAACAAGTAAACCGTATTGGCTGTGAAATAAAGCAGGCGTCATACCGGCTTGACACGGCATTGCAACGCCTTATTAATCAAATCGACTTCCATTACCAATGAAAGCTTAACCGACATAACACATGCTCAAGCCGGGAAGGACTATGAACTAAAATCCAATATCCCGGCTCAGCATGTCAAAAATTCTAGCAACCGCGCCTTGGTTCAGCAGAACAAACGCCTTAGCCTTTTCAGCCAATGCTCGCCTGTATGCGGAATCCGCATACAAGGCAACAATCGCACTGTTTATCTCGCCCTCATCCCGACATTGTATTGCCGCATTCTGACCCAGCACGCCTTCAACGATTTCCTTAAAATTCGCCATATACGGACCAAACAGAACCGGAGTTCCAACTACGGCAGCCTCAAGAATATTATGCCCTCCAACAGGCACCATACTACCACCGACAAACGCCACGTCGGAGGCTGCATAAAGCATTTTTAACTCGCCCATCGTATCGGCCAGATAAACGTCAGTATACTGATGACACATTTCGCCGGCTGTACGCATGACCACTTTAAGCTGACTCTGTTCACACAGTTTTTTCACTTCAACAAAACGCTCAGGATGCCTTGGCACAATAACCAGCAATAACTCAGGAATTCTCTGTTTTATTTTTTTATAGCTTTCAAGAAATATGACTTCTTCATCTTTGTGAGTACTGGCAACCAGCCAAACAAATCGGCCGACAAACAAATCGGCTTTTAATTGCAAACCTTGCCCAATAATTTCACTCGAAACCTCAACATCAAATTTTATATTACCCAGTGTTTTGACTGTTTCGGTTTTGGCGCCAATAACGGCAAACCGGTTAGCATCATCTTGGGTTTGCGCGGCAATCAACTTAACGTGAGCTAAAGCCGGAACAATAAGCGCTGGAATTTTTTGATAACCCCCTGCCGACTTTGCAGATAAACGGGCATTGATAATGTACAAAGGAATTTCATTTTTACCGCAACAGGCAAAAAGATTAGGCCAAATTTCAGTTTCCATGATAATGGCCATTCTCGGCTTAAAGCACCGCATAAATCGGCCAACGGCACAAGGTATGTCATACGGCAAGTAGACATGCTCCACGCTTTCTTGCATTACCGCCTTAACCCGAGCCGATCCTGTAGGCGTTGTGGTCGTAATTAATAACGTTGCATCAGGATACTGCTGCTGTATTTTCTTGGCTAACGGAAATAAAGCTTCGACTTCTCCCACGGAAACCGCATGAAACCAAATAACATTCCGGGGAAATTTTTTACTATAAAAAGCGAACCGCTCGCACCACCTGTATCGATATGCAGGCGCTTTGATGCTTCGCCAGGCCAGGCGAACCAATATGAAGGGAATTAACAGATAAAAAAGACAGGAGTAAAGAACTCGCATAGTTAAAAAAGTTAAGACTGCAGGGGAGATTTTACTCGCCCCTCCAACCCTTACCTTTTTACCCTGTACCTGAATTATTAGGCTTCAGCAGCAATTTTAATAGGCATCTTTACAACAACATCGGTATGACAATGAATGTCGATCTGGTATTCGCCGATTTGACGAATAACACCTTGAGGCAAGCGAATTTCATGTTTTTCGACTGAAACGCCCGCTTCAGTAATGGCATCAGCGATATTTTGCGTACCGATTGAACCGAACAACTTGCCTTCATCGCCAGCCTTATGAGCAATAACAACTTGCAGCTTACCCAACGCATTGGCACGCGCTTGAGCCGCACTCAGCTTTTCAGCCGCCGCCTTCTCAAGTTCTGCGCGACGCGCTTCAAACTCAGCGATTTTAGTAGCTGTTGCAGCAACAGCTTTACCATACGGAACAAGATAGTTTCTGCCATAACCTGATTTAATAACGACTTTATCGCCCAGGTTACCCAAGTTTGCTATCTTTTCAAGAAGAATAACTTCCATCTTTTATTACCTCATTATCGGATTTTATCCGGCTATTTTTTTACGCCCTCAAGGCGTTTGTTGATTCGAAATTTTATTTCGTAAGTTCATCCACGCATCGCTCAGCCCAACTAAAGCAACAGGCAGCATGGCATGGGGTATCAAAAACAATGTCACATAAAACATCGGCACTATAAATCGCCCCATTTTCAGCGAGGCAAATACGGTATGCAACACTGCCGTTCCGATAAAGGTGTACAGCACAAACAGCAAAATAGTGATATTCCATGAAACCTCAGAAATCACACCGGAACTTAATGATGCAATAACTACCACTACAATGCTGCCTATTGCCAACCTTGGGGGCGTACTCAATGACAAAAACTCTTGCCTGAACCCGCCGGGATTATAAAGCAAAGCCTGCCACCACCGTCCCAGAAACAGGCCAAACAACAGACCGAACACTGATGCCGCAGCAACTATTCCAGTCATGTAATGAGAAAGCACAGTTAAAGTATGCTGAATGTCTTCAACTGGGGCATTCGGAGGCACCATTTGCGAAAGTATATTCTTCCACATCGTTGCCGACTCGGCATTGTAGAGATAAAAACCAACTACCCCCAACACACCAAGCAACACCGCAACTTCAACCGCCAGAGACAAATACCGCCCTTCTCTTAAAATGATTGAAATCAACCAGACCGGAACCCACAACACCACCCCATAAAGCAATACAAACTGATAATTACCTAATAGGAAAAAACCCAATACCCCTGCTACTGCCGTTGAACATGCCAAAACGACCAAGCCTTCAATACCCCCCCGCCTTAAAGTGACGAGAGCAACGGAGGCCGAACTTACTATACTCACCGGAGGCATGATCAGCGATACTATGGCGAGAGTGGAAGCCACTATCATGGCTTGCATTCTCCCCCGCATAATGTATTCCGCTAAAAAGCCCACTGATCGTCCAGCGTATTATTTATGAGCGTCGCAGAAAGGCAACAAGGCAATAAATCGTGCGCGTTTAATTGCAACACCTAATTGTCTTTGGTACTTTGCGCTAGTTCCTGTAATGCGGCTAGGGACAATTTTGCCGGTTTCAGTAATATAATCGCTCAACAAATCCAGATCTTTGTAGTCGATTTCTGTTCCACCTTCTGCACTGAATCGGCAGAATTTTTTGCGTCTAATGTTACGTGCCATAATAATTCTCGTAAATCCAAGTGTTAAAAGTTTTATTCAGAAGCGCTTGCGTCAGCGTCAAAGTCTTCGTCGATATCATCCAGATCAACTTCGTCATCGACGCCTGCCGCGGCCACCGCTTCTCTGGCCGCCGCATCTTTAGCTCTTGACTCAGCCGCTTTATTTTCTTCAGCCGTTGATGTGGCAATGATAGATGCTCCAGTAATAGCTGCTTTTTGCAATAAAGTCATGCTACGCAAAATGGCATCATTAAAACGAAAACCGCTTTCCAACTCTTCCAAGGTAGCCTGATCGCACTCAACATTCATCAGCACATAATGCGCTTTATGAATTTTATTAATTGGGTAAGCCAAATGTCTACGCCCCCAATCTTCCAAACGATGAATTTTACCGGATGCGGTTTCGATAGTTGATTTATAACGCTCAATCATCGCGGGGACCTGAGAACTCTGGTCAGGATGGACTAAAAAGACAATTTCATAATGTCGCATGTTTTTTCCTTTCGGTTAAGCCTCCCACCTCTGTCTTATAAAGATGGTAAAGCAAGGAGGAGCTGACAGCTCCTAAGAACCGCGCATTATAGATGTTTTTTTAGCCATTGAAAAGCGCGGAGTTCAGATCCTTAGCGTCTATCGGTTTAACGAAAACGTCCAATACGTCATTTCAGCAAGATTTACCAGAATCCACGACAACGGGGACACAGAAGGTGGACCGCCAACAGAAGGAACTTTAGGAGACACCGGAACATTTACCGAGAAACCAAGAATGACAAGGCTCAGGCACAACCATATGCTCGGGATACCGGCAGCCGTGCCGGTATGACGCACTATGTAAGCAACGCTAGCACAAGACTCAGAAACAGCGCCATCCTTACATCGATCCCAAATAAAGACAGTTAAATATCCTGGCACAGCAAACGCAATATTAAAACTCGACGCCGTCAATCTACGCGTAAATACTCAACAAGCCCTTACTGACCGTAGCCCGTCCGCTTGCGATTTCCTGCTCCACTTCATCAATTTCATCGACAGCAACAGCTGGCGCGCCCCGTCTCTGCCCCCGACTATCAGCTGTTTGCGCAAAATTTTGCGCTTGCGAACGCCCCTGCTCTGACACCGAGCCTTGAGAAATATTCACTTCCGCCAAATTGAGCTGCTGGGCGCTCATCATCTCTCGTAACTTCGGAATAGAGGCTTCAAGCGTTTCTCTTACAGCCGCATGCTGCGCCGTAAACACAACAGTCGCCTGATCATCGGAAACATCAACGCGAACCGATATAGGACCAAGATTCGGCGGATTCAATCTAATTTCCGCTGAAGGTATTGCCCTGTTGCTCATCCACACAATCCGATCCCCCATGTCCTTATTCCATTCGGGATGCGACAGCGGCTTGGTCATTGCAGGAACATCCGCCTTATTATCAAATGCCGGTCTAGTCAGTTGAGTCATATCAGCCCCAAGCCGAGGTAAAGTCTTTTCCCCTTCTAAACTTAGGACCTGCGACTCAACCCGCCCGGTCTTTTCAGTTTGCGCTAAACTCTCAAAAGAGTTTAGATTAATCGCCTGCTTATCCTGAACCGGCTGACGAAAAACCGCTTCACTTTGCAATACATTATCGGGAGTTTTTGCCGACTGATTCGAGCCGGTATCTCCCGCCAATAATTTTGTAAAAGACTGTAACTCTCCCTCATCAATTGCACCGGCAGGCGTCAAATTATTGGCCGTTTTTACCGGCTCAACCTGCATTACCGGAGGAGGCATAATAGCTGCCGCCAACAAATCCTGCACTTCGCTATTATTTTCATTAACCGCTATTTGTGCATCTCCTTCAACCTGCGTCTTATCCGGTTTATCGTTTCCCAGCTCCAAAGCTATTTGAACAGGGGCATCCATTATCACATTTCTCACGTACGGCTCAGCTTCAGCAGGCGCATCTGCCGGACTTTTCTTGACCGGAATAGCCGCCGCAACTACATTTTTCATGCTTTGCTCAACCGGAACAACCATTGCAATGACATCTTTCATACTTTGCTCAGCCGGGACAGCCATTGCAATGACATCTTCCATACTTTGCTCAGCCGGGACAGCCATTGCAATGACATCTTTCATACTTTGTTCAGCCGGGACAGCCTTTGCAATAACATCTTTCATACTTTGCTCAGCCGGAACAACCTTTGCAACCGCATCTTTCACGCCGGACTCAGCCGAAACAGCTTTTGCAACCGCAGCTTTCATGTTGGACTCAGCTGAAACAGACGTCGCAACTGCATCTTTCATGCCGGCCTCAGCCGAAACAGCCTTTGCAACCGCATCTTTCACGCTAGACTCAGCCGAAACAACCTTTGCAAGCGCATCTTTCATGCTGGACTCGGCAGGAACAGCCGCCGTAATAACTGCTTTCATGTTTGGCTCAGTCGGGACAGCCGTCGCAATCACATCCTTCATGAGTGGATCAGCAAGAACAGCCTTTGCAACCACATTTTTCACGCCGGACTCAGCCGGAACAGCAGTCGCAATCACTGCTTTCACGCTTGGATCAGCTATCGCAATAACAGCTTTCACACCTGGTTCAACCGGAGGAACGGCCATTGCTATCACATTTCTCATGTTTTGCTCAACCATGGCTGCCTTTTCTCCAGCCGTTGTACCCTGAGTAATATATTTTAAAGTGTCGGTTACCGCAGCCAAAGCAGCCTTATAATCAACATCGTCATTTATTTTATATGCCGACGGCAAATCATTGCCTACTAAAGCGGCAAAATCTTGCGCATCAACCGTGGTGACCGGCAAATCGGAAACAACGCTCTGCAAACCGGTAACATCCGGTGCCTGTAACGGCAACGAATCTCCAGCCTCCACAGTATTCAGTAACCCAATCTGGGCCACTAATGCACCAGAGAAACTGTCAGTAACCGCACTACCATCGGCCGAAGGCTGCGACATGCTCTCAACAACAGCAACAGTACTGCTTGCCGCCAAAGAGGGTAAATTTGCACTTTCAATATTCATAATCAATTCTCCTGAGACCCCAATCAATTACTAAGCATTTCCCATACCACTTGAGCTATTCCGTCCTATTCTGGAAGCCCGTTCATCCTGTTCCAGTTGCTCTCGCTTAGCCTCTTGCTTCATCTCTACCACCAATGCTGAATCGCAAACCTTCTGCAAGCTTTGGGTCTTATGATGTAACTCTTCCCAAATCTTTCTTTTGATCTTTAATTCAGCTTCAATTGAACTTAACAGCTGTTCCTGGCCGAGTATTGCCTTATCAAGCTTATCGATAAACGATCTAAACTCCAGAAGCTGCGCAACATTGACCCCTTTTACTCCCATCAGGTCAAATCGATCCTGATACTCCTTCCTATAGTTTCTTAAACCTTCAACTTGCGCCTGCATGCCCTGAAGTTTTCTCTGGACTGCGCCCAGCTCTTCCAAAGCGTTCTTTTCCTGAGTCGCTTTAATATCTACAATCGTTTTAATGCGTTGCGATTTTTTCACTTATATCCTTTATTATCTGTGGAGACTGGAATATCAACCGGTGACGGGTCTGCCCAGTAACGTTGCCAGCTCTTGTAAACTCCTATTTATATCAACCGGCTCATCCATGTTCTGCTGCAAAAAATCTAAAATCGCCGGATTTCTTTCAATGGCCTTATCGATTCTAGGGTCTGATCCCGGCTGGTAAGCGCCGACGCTAATTAAATCGCGGTTTTGCTGATAAAGTGAATACAATCGCCTTAAATCCCGCGCCATTTGCAAATGACCGGCATCAACAATGTCCGGCATAACCCGGCTGATTGACGCCTCTATATCGATGGCCGGAAAATGTCCCGATTCGGCCAAGCTCCTGGACAGTATAACGTGCCCATCCAGCACCCCCCTTGCCGCATCGGCAATAGGATCGTTAGTATCATCGCCCTCGGCCAACACTGTATAGAATGCGGTTATAGAGCCACCGCCGTGATCGGCATTACCGGCACGCTCCACCAAATGCGGCAATTTGGCGAAGACCGAAGGCGGATAACCCTTGGTGGCGGGAGGCTCATCGATGGCCAGGGCAATTTCACGATGCGCCTGCGCAAATCGTGTCAATGAATCCATCAACAACAAAACATCAAGACCTTGATCACGAAAATACTCGGCAATACTGGTTGACAATAATGCCGCATGAACCCGCATCAATGGCGGACAATCGGCAGGCGAAACCACCACGACCGCTCTCTTAAGCCCCTCTTCGCCCAAGGTCTTCAATACGAATTCATTAACTTCCCGTCCCCGCTCGCCAATCAGACCGACCACAACAATATCGGCCGTAGTGAACTTGGTCATCATGCCTAACAGGACGCTCTTGCCCACCCCGGTGCCGGCAAACAAGCCCATACGTTGTCCACGGCCCACACTGAGTATAGAATTAATAGCCCTAACGCCGACATCAAGCGGCTCCCGTATAGGTCTTCTCGACAGCGGATTGATCGGTACGCCGTTGAGCGAAATCAGCGCATCGGTCTTCAGCGGACCTTTGTCATCAATCGCATTGCCCGCACCATCCAGCACACGACCTAACAAAGCGAAGCCCACTCTGGCCAAGCTATTCTTGCCCAGAGGAATGACCCGGCAATCAGGCTCAAGTCCATGAACCTCGGCAGTCGGCATCAAAAAAATTCGCGCATCGGAAAAACCCACGACTTCCGCTTCAATCATTCTGCCGTTTTTAGCCTCAATTCGGCAGCGAGATCCAATAGCCGCACGACAACCCACGGCCTCCAGCGTTAGTCCCACCATACGGGAAAGCTTGCCTTCAACAACAAGCTCGGGCACTTCTGCTAATCTTTCGGAATAAGGTTGTAATTTAGCCCGCCAAATCTGTGACCGATTCGCATCCGGAATCACAAACTTTCATCCTCGGCAACCGCTCCCTGCGCGGCTCTATCCCCAGCTACCTTAAAGTCGCTCTCCCGCTCTCCACCAAACAGGGTTGCAATAACAGCAGCCAATCGGTGATCGACAGTCGCATCAATATGAGAAATATCGGTATCAACTTCGCAGCCGCCACGCGTAATTAACGGATCTTCGACTATACCCCAGCTTGGCGACATCTCATCCAGCGCCAAAGCAGATCGCACCAATTCGGCATCTTCAGGATGCAACTTCAAACTAATTTTTTGCGATGCCAGAGGCAAAACATTGATTGCCTCTCGAACAACGCCAACGATTTGCCCTGGATCCAACTTGATTTCCCGACGGATCAATTGTGTTGCAATACCTATAGCCAGTTTAACCAGCTCTTTTTCCACTTCCTCGTCAAGGTATTTAAACGGCTCGCTTAAAGACTCTAAAAGGTTGACCAGCGTTGCCGCCTGTTTTTGCAGCAAGTGCAAATTATCCTCGTAACCTTTTTTTGACCCCTCGTCAAAACCTTGCTCAAAACCTTGCTTTTTGCCTTGCGCAAATGCTTCGTCATACGCCTGCTTTTGCATGGCTTCGATTTCAACAACCGTTAAAATCGGCGTCAGCTCCTCCTCAAGCTCCACCGTCTCCGACTCTCTGGCATCCGCCCCGGAAACATCCGGCATACTCCATAATCTTAACGATTCCAGCTCCGATGCCGTGAATCTGGGCGTCTTAGATGAGTTCATCACCACCGACTCCCATTTGTATCTCGCCTGCATCCGCTAATTTTTTAGCAATAGCCAATATATCTTTCTGCGCCAACTCCACTTCGCTTAACTTGGCGGGCGGGGAGGCCTCTAAGTCATCACGCAGCATTTCTGCCGCCCGTTTCGACATATTGCTGAAGATTTTTTCCTTAAGTTCGCTACCCACCCCCCGCAAGGCCAATAACAACTGTCCGGTCGAAACTTCCCGCAACAAGGTTTGCATGCCTCTTTCATCAATAGAAGTAAGATCTTCAAAGGTGAACATTTTCTCCTGGATTTCCTGAGCCAGTTCAGATCGGTGCTCGGCAATCCCCGACATCACTAAATCCGCTGCACCGCCATCCATAAAATTCAAAATATTAGCCACCGCATCGACACCGCCGACATTGGTCGATTTAACATTATCAGAACCGGTTAATTGCGCTTCCATGATTTGATCCAACTCACGCAGAGCGGATGGCTGTATGCCTTTCATCGTTGCAATTCTCATCATCAAATCGGAACGCATACTTTCGGGCAAGAACATCATCACATCAGCCGCCTGCTCACTTTCCATCAAAGACATAATCGTCGCGACAATCTGCGGATGCTCTAAACGAATCATATCCGCAATCGACCGGGTATCCATCCATTTCAGCTGCTCAATACCCTTAGTGTTACCGCCCTGTAAAATTCGATCAAGGATACTGTTTGCTTTATCTGCGCCCAAAGCGCTAATCAACACAGTACGAATATACTCATCAGTATCCATGCCCAAGGCCGTTTGCCTTTTTACCGAGACGATAAACTCCTCCACCACTTCATCCATCATCTCGATGGAAATCTCTCCCACGCTTGCCATAGTGATGCCTAAAATCTGCACTTCTCTGGGGGACATATGCTTTAAAACGAGCGCGGCCCTATCCATTCCCAGCGCCAGTAACAATACCGCGGCACGATCGACTTGGGTTAACTGTTTTTCCGCCTTAGCCATCTTTTTTAACCCATGATTTAATAACTTGCGCGACTACTTTCGAATCATCATCAACCAATCGCTTTACATATTCCAAGCGATGCTCATAACTCTGGGGCACATCCAAAAGCAGCAAATCCTGCATGTCCGATTCGCTGGGCGCCGTAAAACTGACTTGTTGTTGTCCGGCCGGCACCGCGACAGGCGCACCTTGGTCATTAAAGCGAACCGCCCCCCCTATTGCGACTGCCTTTTCTTTCGCCTCAGCCAACGCTGCGGCTTTTTTCTCTTCTATATCCCGACCGACAAGACTGCGCATCGTGGGACGCAACACCCCGAAAAGCAAGAACAATACCGCTAACACAGCGGCAGCTTGTTTCACAACATCAAGAAACCAACTTTGTTCCCAAATAGGTATTGTCGGCAATGCCTCAATCAGTTCGTCTATTTTAAAAGTGACATTAGTGACGGTAACCTGATCACCCCGACTACTATCAAAACCTACCGCCTGCTTTACCAGATCACTAAATCGATTAACATCTTCCTGAGAATAAGGCTGCGTTTTAACCGTGCCATCGCTTTGGGACACATGCCGATCATCAACCACCACGGCCACGGACAATCGACGCAATGCCCCTGTAGCCAACCGGGTATGGGTAATGGTTTTATCCAGCTCGTAATTTCTGGTTGCATTTTTTGCCGCCGAACCGGGCGGGGACGTGGCAGCCGAACGTGCAGAAGTGGAAGCGGGAGTCGAAACAGCGGCAGCTGCCGGGTCCGGGGCCGCGCCTGCCGGAGTGGGTTGATTGGATAACGCACCGGGAACACCTTGAGTGGCCGGTTGCGTACTTTGCTCTTCCGAGGTTTGCTCGCTTCTTAAAGCCGGCAAATCCGGATTGAACATTTCCTGGGTTCTATCGGTCTCGGTAAAATCCACGTCTGCTGAAATTTGTACGCGCATCCCATCGCTACCCACCAATGGCGACAAAATATTCTCAATTCGCCCCATCAAATGTTCTTCAATATTCTTTTTGTATTCAAATTGCCTGGAGGTCAAATTACCCGCTGCTGACGAGTCATTGCTATTTAACAATTGACCTTTTTGATCGACGACTGTCACGTGCTCAGCTTCCAATTGCGGAACACTGGATGCTACCAGATGAATAATCGATTCAACCTGGCCTTTATCCAACGCCCGACCTTGATATAAATGGACTATAACCGAAGCGCTGGGTTTCTTACGTTCCCGTACAAACACCGACTGGGCGGGAATGGCTAACAACACCCTGGCCGTTTTTACATTCTGGATAGACATAATGGTTCGAGCAATCTCGCCTTCCAAGGCTCTCTGGAAGCGCACCGTCTCGACACTCTTGCTGGCGCCGAACCCCTGTTCTTTATCCAGCAACTCATATCCCAGACTATTACTTTTTGGTAATCCTTGCGCTGCTAGTTTGAGCTTTAACGTACTCACTTGATCCATCGGCACCATAATAGCTCCGGAACCGGTTTCCACTTTGTACTTAATATTCTCCTTATTGAGAATTTCAAGAATTTCAGACACGTCGCTTTCACCGATTTCGGAATACAAGCGTCCGTAAGAGGGTTCCTGCGACCATAGAACAACAGCAACACCGATAGCGACACTCAGAGCCAGACCCAGCATCAAGCCTATCTGACGCGCTATAGTCAGCCCGGCCAAGCCTTTAATAGCGGGATGCGCGTCGACCTTGGTCGCAAAAATATGAGACGCTTCGCCATCAAGATGACCCGCGTTTTTCGCCGTTGGATCATGCTGCCGATTTGCTTCAACTAGACTATTACCGCTCTGTTCGCTCATTTTTTAATTACAGTGTACCGCCGCACTACATTGGCATATTCATGACATCTTGATAGGCTTCAACTAATTTATTTCTGACCTGTAGCATTGCCTGAAATGAAACACTAGCCTTCTGCGAAGCCACCATAACCTCGGCGAGACTTACGTTAGTATCGCCGGTCTCAAAAGCCTCCGTCATTTTTCCGGCAGTTTGCTGGGTATCGTTAACAGCGCCTATAGTCTGCTTCAGCATTGCGGCAAAATCGGCGCCACCGCCTGTCTCCTGCACTTTACCGCCGCCGGCTTCAAGCGACATTGCCCGCATTTGGGCCAAAACCTGGTTTACATTCATCTCACTCATGGGAGGGGTCCTCTTATATTCTTTAATAATATAGAGTTTAGAGCATTTTTAATGCCACATATTAGCATGAAATAATAACACCCGAATCTTTCATCCTAGCCATTTTGTATCGGAGCGTTCTTGGACTAATGCCCAACTTTTCAGCGGTTATCTTACGACTGCCATTTTCCATCTGCAAGGTCTGTAAAATAATGCTTTCTTCGGCGGAGCGAACCCCCTCGCCCAATCCGCCAACCTCCACCCTTTCGTCTTTAATGTCAATAACATACGAATCATGAACAGCATCTACAGCCTCAACCGAAGCCCCCTTATTAATCGCGTCCATCATCGATCCCGCATCCTCAAACACCAAATCATCAACGGTAATCTTGTCGCCAGTCCGCAAAATAAGAGCTCGTTGCACTACGTTATCCAGCTCCCTGACATTGCCGGGCCAGCTGTAAGCCAACATTTTGTCAACAGCCCCATTGTCAAATTCAGGCAATTTCTTGCCTTCTAACCTATGGCGTTGCATCAATTCCTGCGCCAGCGGCAAAATATCGCCTGGTCTATTGCGTAACGCCGGAATATTAATAGGGAACACATTGAGACGGTAATACAAATCCTCACGAAACCGCCCTTGCTCCATCTGTTCTTTTAACTTCTGATTGGTGGCTGCCAAAATTCTGACATTCAGCTTGATTTTTTTATGACTGCCTAAACGCTCGACCTCCCTTTCTTGCAATACCCGCAATAATTTCGCCTGCAAGGCTAAATCCATTTCGGCTATTTCGTCCAGTAATAACGTTCCGCCCTGCGCTTGCTCGAACTTTCCGGGCATAGCCTGAACCGCTCCGGTGTAAGCGCCTTTCTCATAACCGAACAACATCGCTTCCAACATGTTTTCAGGAATAGCGGCGCAATTCACTGCGACAAACGGCCCCTGATAGTAGGTTGAATTCTGATGAATATAGCGCGCAATAACCTCTTTACCGGTTCCGCTTTCACCTTGCAACAACACGGTAACATCGGTTTTGGCGACCTTGGCAGTCAATGCATAGAGTTTTTTCATGCTTTCGTCTTGCACAACTCGCTCATTAACCGCGGCATTGGCCGCCGACGGATTGGCCATCACATAATCAGCCACCTTGCTTACCAGCGCCTGCGCGTCAAAGGGCTTGATAAGATAATCGGAAGCCCCTGCCTGCATCGCCTCGACTGCCTTGGGAATAGTTCCGAAAGCGGTCATCAGTAGCACCGGCGTTTCCGAATACTTATGCTGCATATTCTTCAATAATTGAAAACCGTCCATAACCGGCATCTGCACATCGCTAACGACCAGTTTAAACTGGCCAAGCTCCAGCTTGATTAATGCCTCAGTACCGTTACGAGCCGAAATCACACGATAACCACTTATCTCCAGAGTATCGCAAAGCGCTTCGCATAATGACAAGTCATCCTCAACAACCAACACATCATACTGTTTCATGTCTCATCTCCATTTGATGGTGATTTTTACCGGACAAACCTGTCTGGAACAGATTTGTATTTACCCGAAGGGCATCAGGCAGGACAGCCTTATGTGAAAAACCGCCCGGCAATAAACTATATGCCTGATTTATACAGGGAAGAACTAAAGTAAACGTAGCGCCCTTCCCTAGAGCAGACTCAACCGATACATGGCCGCCATGCGCTTTGACGACGCTGTCGACGACGGCCAATCCCAAGCCGGTACCGTAACTCTTGGTGGTAAAAAACGGCTCGAAAACCCGCTGACACAGCTCTTTGGCAATGCCCGGACCGTCATCTTTAATAACAATCCGCAGCTTATAATCGTCAAGTTGAGCCACTGAGATTTGTACATGTCCAACTTGTCCCACGGCATCGACCGCATTATTCAATAAATTAAGCAGCGCGCCGCGCAAGGCATTTTCATTGCCCAGCATTGCGTCGTTTTGCACATCATTAATAATCTGCAAATCAATCCTACCGCTGCCGGTATATTCTTTTACTGTTTCCCTCAGGTGATTTAATAATTCGGCCAATGAAAAAGTCTCCATCGCCAAACGTCCGTCTTTAGCAAAAATCAACATATCGTTAACCTGTCTTTCTAAATATTGCAGACGTTCAAGAATTTTTTGCGAAAACCGCTGCCGCTTTTCACTATCCAGTGCCGGGTTACTCATTTGCGAGGCATAAAGTATTGCCGTTGCCAGCGGTGTTCTGACCTGATGCGCCATGCTCGCCACCATTTCCCCCATTGCCGATAACTGTTTTTGCTGATTCAGCATATCTTGCAGGTTGCGCATTTCGCTGACATCCGACAGCAGAATAATTTGCCCGGTATCCGTGGAATCGCTACAGACAACATCTCTACTGACAGTCATATTCACCCGCTTGCCATTAGTTAATTGACGCTCATGAGGGTTGCCAAAGACGGGAATCAGGCTGCGGGCAACAACGTCGAGCCAATCCACGCCGATCAGCGGCTCGCCTAAAAAAGCCGTCGCTACCGCATTGCAATCAACAACTTTCCCATCCACATCCAGCACAATGACCCCGGCCGGAAGCGCTGCCAGTATTTTTTCCAAGCGACTGGCAAGCCTTTCTTTTTCCTCAAGGGTTTTAAGTCGTTCGCTATGGGCAAAGGCAAGCTCACTATGCAACTTAGCAACCTGCTCTTCCAATCCTTGGTAAGAAACAGACAAATTCTGGGATAACTCATTAAAAATGCGGAACGCATCGGTGAGCTGTTCGGTTTTTTGCTTTTTTTGGGTTTTGTAGGTATTCATGTCTGATCGCTCTAGTTTGCTGCAACTTAAACTTACTTTACTAAGCAAGAAAGCAAAAAACAGACCAAAACAATAACACCTATACTTTCAATACCTTGACATTATCCGCCAAAAAACTGACAACTTATCTTTAACGCTGCAAATCATATTTGCGCAATTTTTCAACCAGTGTCGTGCGCCGCATATTTAAGCGTTTGGCGGCATGCGCGACCACCCCGCTGCATTCATTTAATGCCTGGCGTATCAAATCGACTTCTAAAACATTCAAATATTCTTTCAAATCTATGCCCTGCGCCGGCAATTGAGCTAAAGAACTCGACGTCCCCTCAAAAGCGCCGATGACTTCAATTGGCTCGGACTGATCCTCCTCTTCCATATCAACCGTTTCCATATCACCCGCTTCGATATCATCCATAATCTCTTCGGAAACCTTATAATGCTGAAATTTTTCCGGCAAATCAGCCGCGTCGACTAGCCCTTTGGGATTAATAATAGCCAATCTTTCAATCAAATTTGCCAACTCCCTGACATTCCCCGGCCACTCATGCTGCATCAGCACAGCCAATGCCGCATGAGTCAGGCGTACCGAGCCGCGATTGGCAGCCTCCATTCGGGCGATAAGATCGCTCACTAACAAAGGAATATCTTCAGCCCTGTCCTTTAAGGCCGGTATTTCAATAGGAAAAACATTTAAACGGTAGAACAGATCTTCCCGAAACCGATTTTCTTTAATCTCATTTTCAAGATAGCGGTGCGTTGCGGCAATAACCCGCACATCGCAATGTATAGTTTTATTACTGCCTACCCGCTCAAAAGTACGTTCCTGCAATACCCGCAATAACTTAACCTGCATAGCCAAAGGCATATCGCCGATTTCATCCAGAAAAAGCGTTCCGCCTTCCGCCATTTCGAAGCGGCCTTGCCGCGCGCTTAAAGCGCCGGTAAACGCTCCTTTCTCGTGACCGAACAGTTCGCTTTCCAGCAATTCACCGGGAATCGCGCCGCAATTTATCGGCACAAACGGCTTATCTTTTCGGAATGAGGCATCATGCAAAGCGCGAGCGACCACTTCTTTTCCTGTTCCCGACTCGCCCAAAATTAAAACCGTCGCATCCGATTCCGCAACCTGATCAATCAGCTTACGGATACCGGCAATAGCCTGACTCTTGCCTTTTAGACGATCAACTGAAGCAGAACGCCGGTCCGACACTTCCCGCACCGTAAAAGACGTTTGCGCAACAGCGATAGAGAGCTTATCGAATATCGGTTTCAAGACCGGATAGGTAGTCGGCCATTCCAACACTTGAAACACACTATTCGTGATTGCGGTCGAAACCTGAAGCGCCGTTCCCTTATTAATTAATAAAATGACAGGGATTTTATTTGCCCGCTCCACAATCTTAGTGACCACAGTTGCCTGCTTATCAATGCCATCACCGACAAAAATCCCGCACAACTGATCAGTTTCGTTAAAACAAGATGCATAATCCGCTGAACCGGCAGTTTCTATCTTGTACTCCATAAACTGAAAAACCGTCTCCAGTTGCTGGACTCTTACTTGATTGTCGTCAATTAACAAAATACGCGGCAACGCCATATTTTTACACTCATCACTCACATTGAGGCCATTTAAGTTTAGCCCTACACTTTCCGCAACAATCACTGCCGCTCATCACTCAGCGTGGCCTTAAAAATAATGCTTTTTAACTATTTAACTAGTTAGCAAAGTTAAGCATCGAATCATCATCATGTCAAAATTCTTTTTATTTCATACTGTTCTATGGCCTTTTTAATGTGATTTACACAAATAAATCAAGCCGCTACCCCTATCCACGCTTGACAAAAATTTCTCATCATAGACACTAGGGTTGTTTTCACAACCCAGAGTACACTTTCTTTGAACGATATGCCCCTTAGTATGCTGTTTTGCATACTTGCCGCCATGCTTATTCTTTCCGCTTTTTTCTCCGGCTCGGAAACGGCTTTGATGACATTAAACCGTTATCGTTTAAGACATCTGGTTAAACTAAATCATTCCGGCGCCATCAGAGCAAATCAATTACTGCAACGACCGGAACGCGTGCTTGGACTGATTTTACTGTGCAATAATTTTGTTAATAATTTCGCATCCTCGATAGCGACCGTCATCGCCATTAAACTCTATGCCGGTGAACAATCCAGCATCGCTATCGCTGCCGGACTTTTAACTATCGTAATGCTTATTTTTTCAGAAGTAACCCCTAAAACACTGGCCGCAATCAAACCTGAACCGCTCGCCTTACCGGCCGCCTGGGTTTACACGCTGTTATTGAAAGTCCTGTATCCCATCGTTTGGTTCGTCAATTTATTTGTTAACCTGTTTCTCCGCATAGCCGGTGTCGATGTCAAAAAAAACCGCCATGCCTCACTCAATAAAGACGAATTAAAAAGCATTATTAGCGACGCAGAAAGCCTGATGCCTACCCGTTACCAAAAAATGCTGATGGGCATACTCGATCTCGAATCGGCAACGGTTGAAGACATCATGACACCGCGTAATGAAATTATCGGCATAGACCTTGAGTTGCCGATTGAAGACATCATTGCCCGAATAAAAACCAGTCCGCATACCCGCTTACCCGTGTACAAAATCAGCATCGACAGAATTATCGGTTTTATACATTTACGGAAAATACTTGCCCTGCTTAATCAGGAAAATTTTGACAAACAAACCATCATAAACCTTCTAGACAAGCCATCGTTTATACCGGAGAGCACCTCGGTGCATAACCAAATGCATCGTTTTAAGCATGAAAAGATCCGAATAGGCCTGGTGATCGATGAATATGGCGATGTGCAGGGACTGGTTACACTGGACGACTTACTACAGGAAATAGTAGGAGAACTGATCACCGACGATGTCGCCGTAAGAACACAAAGCGACGGTAGCTATCTGGTCGACGCCAACATTACCATCAGGGAGTTAAATCGCATTACTCAATGGTCGCTTCCTACCGAAGGGCCAAAAACACTCAACGGGCTTATCATCGAGTTCATGGAAACCATACCCGAAACCGGAACCAGTATCAGATTGCATGAGTACCTTCTGGAGATCATAAAACGGGATGAGAATAGCGTTAAACTGGTTAAATTTCTGCCCAAGAAATAAGCCTTTGTCCCCAATATAGTCAATTTCTTGAACAACTAAAATAATACCGTCTATAATCAAAGTTCGTTCAAAGATGCGCTACCCATCCAATGGCAAAACTCACTGTTTTTTTTAAAGATAAAGCTATCCATTCGGGCCTGTTTAAACACGGTATTGTGCATATCGGACGCGATGAAACCAATGATTTAACCATTGACAGCCTGGCAGTCGCTCCGGCTCACGCCGTCATCGTTATTCGTGATGACGACTGCACTATCAAGCAACTCAATGATGAATTTCCGCTAATCGTCAACGGTAAAAAAACCAAAGCTTGCCATCTCAATAACAACGACACCATATCGTTGGGAAAGCATGACATTATTTTCAATACCGTAGAATGCGTAGAATCTCCCGCCTTCAATAGCCTCATTGACGAAGACGTAAAATCGCTTAACCAGGAAATTGACAGTGAATTGCGCATTCCTGCCGCTAATTTGCAAATCATGAACGGCAGCAATATCGGCAAGATTCTGCAATTAAAAAAAGCCATGACACGGCTAGGCCATGACGGAAACGGCGTTATTGCCATATCGAAGAGAAAAGAGGGGTATTTTGTTTCCGTATTGGAACATAGCGGCACGATAACCGTAAACGATGAGCCCTTAAACGATAAGTCATTAAAATTAAACACCAACGATGTGCTGGTTGTCGACAACACATCCCTGCAATTCTTTTTGAATTAAGCCCATGCAACCAATAGAAAACAATGATCACCGCCATTTCCATCGCATTATCTACACGGCAGACGCTATTTTAAGCTGCGCAGAAAAGACATGGCACTGCGAAATTATTGACCTGTCCTTAAAAGGCTGTTTATTACGCTTTGAACTTCCCTGGGAAGAAGATCAGGACAAGCTCTACACTCTCGCATTACGATTGTCCGAACAGGTCCAAATCAAAATGGAACTCACAGCAACGCACGTTGTAGGCAATAAGGTCGGCTTTAAATGCGAGCATATCGATATAGACAGCATTTCCGAACTACGTCGCTTGGTTGAACTCAACCTTGGCAGCAGCGCCTTACTGGAACGGGATTTGTTGGCGTTAACCGAATAGCATAGATAAGTCGCAAACTTAAAAAACAGCGACGCAACCATCAAACTTATTCTTATAAAACAATACACTATTTGATTGTTTGAAATCAATCGAAACCCGGCCGGCATGAGTTTTCCAGCTAGATCCCTGCATCAGCGGGAAGACCTTATGCAGATCATTAACATATTGCAAACCCTTTGCCATGCACTGATGTCCGCATCAGCTTAATCCCCCTTTATAACTGTCCGTTATTTCGAGTACACATCAAACCCGCCCCAGCTCGGCACTCCGTCAGTTGACAGGCTTTAGATCAGCTTTTCCGCATTTAAAGATAAAACAACCCAAGCCAATTGTTTTCATATAAGAAACTATTAATCAATACCTACTACTATTGTCAACTAATAGGTCCGTATGTATAGTGTATTCAACGCTGATTACTTCTTACCCACAAAACAGCAAAGGAGCTTTAAAATGACTGATTTTCAAAAAGATATTTTAATAGGGCTGATGTTTATCGTTGGTATTCTGGGGTTTATTTCCGGCGAATTCATTGTTTCAACAATCATGTTTGCAACGGCCGCCATCTTCACCAATATAGTTTTGAATCGAAAATTACTCGGCTAAAGATTTTTACCACCTCTTGGTATCCTACCTCAAACAGCATCTCTCCTGTTTGACTTCTCGCTCCCGATGCTCACGCACCGGGAGTTTTTTTTGCCCGATTTTTGCTCGCGTTCAGCACCTTAGCCCGCCGACACCGCCTTCACGATAACAAATTTCGAGTTGGATGCGACCATCGAATACCCACCGAAAAGACGATCAAGATAACAGTGGTAATCCAAATGCCGGTTGCCGATCACCCACAACTCGCCGCCTTTGCGCAATACTCTCCGCGACTGCCTGAATAAGCTGACGGCAATCTGATCGCCTAGCGTATTTTGTTGGTGAAACGGCGGATTGCAAAGAATCAGGTCGGCCGATGCAGATTCAGCCGCCATCAATCCGTCGCCCACCCGGAAAGTCGCCTCGCGCTGTTCGCCAAAAGCACGTTGAAAGTTATCCCTGGCCGATGCGACCGCCATAAAAGATTCATCGACAAAATGCACAGTCGCCGCAGGACAGCGTTCGGCAGCGATTAAACCAACCAGACCGTTACCGCAGCCCAAGTCGATAATGTCGCAGACATCCTGCCGAGCCGGAAGATGCTGGAGAAAAAAACGCGTCCCTATATCAAGACTGTCGCGCGAAAAGACATTGGCGTGGTTACTAATCAGGTGCTCGGTATTTTCAAGTCGGTAATTGACCGGATAAGGACTGGGCGGAAGAATCAGCCCGGAATCAAGGGATGCAAAAATCAGCCTCGCCTTTTTTTTAGCCAACGAAGTCGTCGTCGGTCCGACCAATCGCTCCAGCAGCTTCCAAACCGAGGACGGCAGGGTTTTAATCATGCCCGCGACGATGACTTGGCTTGAAGCGCTTAAATGCGGGCGCAAGCGTGTCAACTGGTCTTCCAACAATGCCAAGGTCTTCGGCGCCTTAATCAACACCCAATCGAAAACACCCTCCGGCATTTCAAGACTGTTCAGCAAGCCGACGCTGCGCTCAGGCAGGTTATTTGCGGCAAGATTGAGCCGCGTGGCCTGCTGCGACAAAAAGGAATCCGATATGGCACAAGGCCGGTAAGCACTCAGCGCTACGGCCAAAGCGCCGAAACTGTCATTCATTATTAAAACCCGCGCAGCATCCGCCGGCCTTAGCTGCTCAGCAAGCGTATCGAGCAGATACTCATCGGCCGCATCCCAAGCGCGCAGCAACTCCCTCGGCCGTTTCGGCAACCGGCTTAACTCAAACTCACCTTGAGAAACGCTTAAACGATCGGACATGACTCAAGCACGCGACATGAATTTTCCGGTCTCGGTATTAATCTTAATCAGTTCCTCCGGTTCCAGATATTCGGGGACCTGAACCTCCAATCCGGTGGTTACCCTGGCTGTTTTGGTCCGCCCGGATGCCGTCGCCCCTTTTATGGCCGGCGCCGTTTCCACGATCGCCAACACCACCGAACTAGGCAATTCGATACCCAGCACCGCATCGTCCACCAACAACGCTACGATGCCTTCCAAACCTTCGGTCAAATAATCGATTTGATCCTCCAAATCCTCACGGCTCAGAGTGTACTGAGTGTAATCTTCCATATTCATGAAGATATAACTATCCCCGTCTACGTAAGAAAACTGCACCTTGGCCCGTACCAGATCGGCATCCTTAAAAAAATCGTCCCCTTTTAACGACTCATCCAGCTTTTGACCGGTTTTAAGATTGGTAAAACGGATTTTGTACAAGGTTGACGCTCCGCGGGACGACGGACTTTTAGCATCGACCTGCTTAACCGCATGCGGTACGCCGTTTATCTCAACCACCATGCCTCTTTTTAAATCACTAGCCTTTGCCACGCAAAACTCCTCTCGATGAAACTTGCCGGCAAAATGCAGCAAGGATTTATATTAAAAAACAGCGCCGGCAGATAGCCCGACTTAAAAAGCCATTATATCGTAGAACGTATACCGAAAGCGGTAACTTGGATCAATCGCCTGATCAGGTAAACCCTCTGCTGATTTAATGCGACTTTCCTGATTAATCATAGATATTACCCATTTGCCGCTATTTTTATGAATCGCATCTTTTCATCAACTAATTAAGGTAGAGTTGGGACACGATATTCATGTTAAATTACAGGTTTGCGCCACCACCCGCTTTTGAATACACCTTAATGACCCGTTTTTTTGATGACATATCGGCGACGCTCCTCTGCTTGCTACTCGTTTCCGGCTTATGCGGCAACGCCTGGGCGGACAATGCACTCGAAGTCTGGCGCAACGAGGCGACAGCCGCCAGGGCGCTGACGGAAAACGACGCCCAGGCGGCTTATAAGGCAGCGCTACGCTTGCAGGCAACACCCCCCGTTAATGCGACGTCGACCGATCAAGCGCTCATACTGAATCTTTTGGGCCGCATTGAAGTCTATACGGCGCAGACCGAATCGTCGGCGAACCATTCAGCGCAAGCACTGGAACTGGCCAAGAAAAACGGCGACCGAATCGGTCAGGCCGAGGCTTATCTCTCTATGTCACTCAATTCCGTCTACCAGGGCCGGATCGATACCTTGGTCGATGTCGCCCCTCGCGCCCTGGAGGTGCTCGACGGCGTGGATCGTCCGGACCTGCTTGGCGAAGCGATGTTGCGTCTGGCGATGATGTACCGTCGCATGGGGCAGATCGATGAGTCGGTTACCCTGTGCATGCAGGCGATGGAAATCGCCAGAGGCACCAATAACCCTTTGGCGCTGATTTATGCCTATCAGGGCATGGGCGTCTCTTACAACCAGAGCGACCACCCTAGCGAAGCATACGATCATTACGCCAAAATGCTTGAGTTGGCGAGGCTTGTGCCCGCAAAACAGCTGGAGGCGGATGCGCTCACAGGTATGGCCAACGCGCTCAGCAACCCAGTCAACAAGACTATCGATCTGCATACCTCCGAGTCGTTCATTCGTGAAGCGGTCGCACTCTATCAGGCTATCGACACCCCTTTCCACCTCGCTCACGGACTTTTTGCACTGGCGGAAAACTTGCGCAAACAAAACCGACTGGAAGATACCCTGCCGCTCCTCAATGAAGATGTCGCAATCTACGAACGCTATCCGAACAAGATCGGCCTCTGGTGGTCGTTGGACGCCCGCAGTAAAAACCTCCAGTCGATAGGGCGTATTAACGATGCGCAGACCGATGCCGAACGGGCTTACGCGCTGGCGCAAGATATTGGTCTGCTAATCTACCGGAGCGAAAGCGCGCGGCGCATGGCTTCGGCCACAGCAATCGCGGGCGACTACAAGCGGGCTTATCAATTTTCCGAAGAAGCCGCCGACTTGGCGGACAAATTGGTACGTGAAAAAAGCAGCGTCCGCATGCTCGAATTAGCGCAACGCTACAAATCGGAACACAAACAACAACAAATCGACAGACTGACGCTCCGCGAGCAACATCGCGCACTTCAGCAGCGTTGGCTATGGACGGTGTTAGGCGGCAGCACCGCATTGCTTGCCCTCACCACCTACTTCCTGCTGCGATTGCGGCGTTCCCACCGCTTGCTTGGCATCTCTAATATGCAATTGCGGCAATCGAAGAATGAAATCCGCGTACTCAACATCGACCTTGAACAGCGGGTCCAGACGCGCACTGATGAATTACGCCAGCAGACCCGCTACCTGCGCACACTGGTTGATACCTTACCGGTTTCCGTCTGGCTTAAAGACACCGAGGGACGCTACCTTACTATCAACACCGGCAGCGATCATATGAAAGAACAAATGATCGGCAAAACCGATGAAGAACTGTGGCCCGGCGAAATCGGACAGGCCTTCCGCGCCACTGACTGCGAGGTCATGAACACCCGGCAAGGCAAGACCTTCGAAGTAGCCATTCCCGGCGCCAACGGTACGCTGTTCTGGCGCGAAATCGACAAAGCGCCGGTAATCGACGAAGACGGCACGGTGCTCGGAATCGTCGGCGTCGGCCGCGACATCAGCGAACGCAAGGCTGCCGAGGCTGCGCGCGAAGCCGCGCTGACCGAAGCAGTACGCCTGGCGAAACTGCGTAGCGAATTCATTGCCTACATGAGCCACGAACTGCGCACACCGCTGAACGGCATCCTCGGTTATGCACAAATATTGCAACGGGACCTTACCCTGACCGAGCGCAATAGCGCCGCGCTCGATGTCATTCGCCAAAGCGGCGAGCACCTGCTGGCACTGGTTGAGGACATCCTTGACTTGGCCCGTATCGAAACCGGCAAGCTCGAACTCATCATCAGCGACATCCCGCTGAACAAGTTCCTGAGCATCGTTGCCGAGATCATCAGCATCAAAGCGAGGCAAAAGGGCCTCAACTTCACTTGCGAGCTGACGCCCGATTTGCCCGAAGGCATCCGCGGCGATGAAAAACGGCTGCGTCAGGTGCTGCTTAACCTGCTGGACAACGCGGTCAAGTTCACCGACCGCGGCCGCGTAGTATTGCGCGTCAGCCGCGTGACCTCGTCGCAGCTCCGCTTCGTCATCCAAGACACCGGCATCGGTATCGAGGCCGCCGAACTGGAAACTATATTCCAGCACTTCGAGCAGTCGGGGGACTTACAGCACCGGAGCGGCGGCACCGGCCTCGGTCTTGCGATCAGTCGCCACCTGGTGCATTTGATGGGCGGCGACATCGAAGTCAAGAGCCGCATAGGGGAAGGCAGCACCTTCTATTTCGAACTGGAACTGCCGATGGTGGAAACCGCGCCTTGCGCCCTGCTTTTGGCACACGTTGCGACAGGATACAAAGGGCCGCGCCGTACCGTGCTGATCATCGACGATGTCGCGGAGGATCGCGCCTTGGCGGTTAACCTGCTGGTCCCGCTGGGCTTTGATACGGTCGAGGCGGGCAACGGCCTCGACGCGCTGGAACGGGCTCAATCGATGCCGCCAGACCTGATCCTGATGGACAACGCTTTATCCGGCATGGACGGCCGGGAAACAATACTGCGCTTGCGCCAATGGTCGGCCCGGCTCCCCATCGTCGTGATGTCCGCCAATGCCGCCTCGGGCAACGCTGCGGAATACGCGAATGCCGTCATACCTAAGCCTATTGCCCAAGATAGCTTGCTGGTCCACATCGCCGCGCTTTTGAATCTCGAATGGATCTTCACCCCGCCGCCGCAAAGCGCATCGATAACGGATGAAAGCGCAGAACCGCTGATATGTCCACCGACCGAAGAAATGCAAACGCTGCATCGATTGGCGCAGCTGGGCAACATGCGCGACATCCTGCGCTACGCTGAACGGGTCGCAGGGCTTGACCCTCGCTACGGCTTGTTCGCCGCGCAGTTGCGCAGATTTGCCGAGGGCTACCAGTCGAAAGCCATCCTCGCTTTTGCCGAACAACACTTGAATGACGCCCCCTATGAATCTTCGCACTAATACCGCCACTATCCTGATCGTCGATGACATTCCCAGCAATCTGAGCGTGGTGGTCGACCTGCTTGAGGAGAGCGGCTATAACGTCGCCATCGCCCAGGACGGCGAAGAGGGCTTGCAACGCGCGCAATTACTGCAACCCGACTTGATCCTGCTGGATGTGATGTTGCCGGGGGCGGACGGTTTCGAAATCTGCCGACGCTTGAAAGCGGCGGAAAATACCCGTGACATTCCGGTGATCTTTATGACCGCCTTGGTCGCGACCGAGCACAAAGTCCACGGCTTTGCCGCCGGAGGCGTCGACTACATCACCAAACCCTTGCAAATCGACGAAGTCATCGCCAGAGTCGGCACCCATCTCAAGTTGCATGCCACGCAAAAACGCCTGGAAGAACGAAACGCGCAATTACACCACTGCCAGCAATATCTGGAACGGCAGGTCGCCGAATGCACCGCCGAACTCAACGCCGACAACCAACAGCTGCGTACTGAAATTAGCGAACACAAGCGGGCCGAACAGCAGCTGTTAATGATGAATTTTGCTTTGAACCGAATGCGCGAGGCCGCCTATCTGGTCGACCGGCACTTGCGGTTTATCTATGTTAATGACGAAGCCTGCCGGGCATTGGGTTACAGCCGGGAAGAGCTGCTGGACATGACGATCTATGACATCGATCAGGATGCCGCGCATGAAGAAATGACCCGTACCAGCGAGCAAGACGGCCTGGTTGTCATTGAGCGTCGTCACAAGACTAAGGAGGGCGCCGTTTTTTCAGTAGAAATCCACATCACCCGTTTCGAGTATGAAGGCGCGACGCTAACCCTGTGCCTGGCCCGCGACATCTCCGATCGCAAGTAACGGCACAGCCCTATGCAATCTCTCCTGACGACTGGCGTCGTTATGGCCTTGCATTTTTAAATATTAATCGAGCGACACATAAACTATGTCAGATAAAAAACCCACCCTCGGTTTCATCGGTATCGGCCTGATGGGCAAGCCGATGACTTTGCGTTTGCTGGATGCTGGCTTTAGCGTTAACGTCTGGAACCGCAGCGCTGAAAAACTAAAGCCGGTCGCTGGGGCAGGCGCTACAGTCCGCTCATCCGTTGCCGAGTTAGTCCGGGACTCCGAGGTGATTATCCTGTGCCTGGCCGATACCGCCGTCGTCGAATCGATTGTGCGTAATGATATTTTAGCGTTCGGCGCAGCGGGCAAGTTGCTGATTGATTTATCCAGCATCCACCCGGAAAACACCCGGCAATTGGCCGCGCTTCTGCATGAAAAATGTAACATGAGCTGGGTCGATGCGCCGGTTTCCGGCGGCGTCGCCGGTGCCGAGCAAGGCAATCTGGCGATTATGGCGGGCGGCAGCGCGGAAAACATCGAAATCGCCAGAATGGTTCTCGCGCCGCTGTACAAGCAATTAACCCACATGGGCGAAGTCGGCAGCGGCCAGATCACCAAGATCTGCAACCAGATGATTGTCAGTTGCAATGTGCTGGTTATCGCCGAAATGATGGCCCTGGCTAAACAATCCGGCGTCGATGCAGGGCAAATACCCGCCGCATTGGCAGGCGGTTTCGCCGACTCCAAACCCCTGCAAATCGTCGCGCCAGAAATGGCGTCCGAAACCTTTGAGCCGGTCAAATGGCGGGTTAAAACCCTGCTGAAGGATTTGAACATGGCGGTCGATTTATCCGTCAAGCAGGGCGCTGCCGTACCGATGTCCGCACTGGCCTCGCAGTTGATGCAACTGCACGGCAGCCGCGGTTACCTGGAACAAGACCCCGCCACTTTAATCAAACTCTATACAAAAACCGATGCTTAACTTTACCGCCAACCTGAGCCTGCTGTTTACCGAAGTAGCGCTTATCGATCGCTTCAAGGCCGCCAAGCAAGCAGGCTTTAATGCCGTTGAAATCCAATTTCCTTACGCATTAAATCCGGCCGCCATAAAAGACAAACTGGACGAATACGGCTTAAAACTGGTTTTGTTTAATGTAGACGCTGCCGACTTGTTACAGGGCGGAGAAGGGCTTGCCTGCGTACCTGAAAAGCGCAATCAGTTCAGACAGGCCGTCGCTCAAACCGTCGACTATGCCGAGCGGCTAAAGCCGGAAGCGATCAATGTGCTGCCGGGCCGCTGTTTGGATAACAGCCGCTTGCAACATTATCTTGAAACCTTTAAGGAAAACCTGTGTTTCGCCGTCGATGCCTTTTCGCCGTTGGGTGTCAAAACAGTGTTTGAGGCCGTCAATAGCCACGACATGCCGGGATTTATCATCGATAGCGGAGCACAAATGCTCAGCATGCTGGATCAACTTAACCGCCCAGCGTTATTTATGCAGTACGATATTTATCACATGCAAATGATGGGCGAACAACCCGAGACGTTTATTGCCGAACAGGCCGGTAAAATCGGTCATATCCAGTTCGCCGATTGTCCGGGACGCGGGCAACCCGGCACCGGGCGAATTGATTTCGAGCGGCTGTTTTCAGTGATTGAGAAATCGGGGTATTCGGGATGGGTCGGCGCGGAATATAAACCGCTTGGATCTACGACTGAAAGTTTGGATTGGTTAACGCCATAAGCGTCAACTAAAAACATAAAACCACGAAGACACGAAGAACACGAAGTTTTTACCTTGGTTTTTCTTCGTGTCTTCGTGGTTAATTAATCTATACGCTTTGCTGATTGAATAACGGTGCGCACGGCGCACCCTACGCAAACCAAAAAGCCTAGGCTATCAATTTCAAATACTTCTGATACAGGCTTTCCTTGTCCTCAACATGCTTGGCATCCTTATCGATGCAATCGACCGGACAAACTTCCATGCATTGCGGCACATCATGATGGCCTACGCACTCGGTACATAATGCGGGATTTATGACATAAATATCCTCGCCTTGGGAAATCGCGCCATTCGGGCACTCCGGCTCGCAAACATCGCAATTGATGCATTCTTCATTAATAATAAGGGACATTCAAACTCCTACACGCTACAACACGGTTGAGCAATACCGCTTGCTCAACCCAATAAACTCAAACATTTCTTATACAAACTGTCTTTGACTTCGTCAATGCCGTCGTTGGGACAAACCGCTTCACACAAGGGATCGCCGTAGCGTTCCCTGCATTCGGTACACAATGCGGGATTTATAACATAAGCATCCTCCGTCCGGATAATCGCCTCATTCGGACATTCAGGCTCGCAGACACCGCAACGGGCACATTTAGCTTCGTTAATAACCAGGGCCATAGTTTACTCGGATCTGAATTTATTAATTAAACATTGGTGAACAAGATCGGGAACAAAGCAGGACACGTCGCCGTTCAGCTGTGCAATTTCACGAATCATGCTCGAAGAAATAAATTCGTATTGTTCGGCCGGGGTTAAAAACACGGTTTCCAATTCCGGCGCCAGACGCCGGTTCATTCCGGCCAACTGAAACTCGTATTCAAAATCGGAGACTGCCCGCAAGCCCCGTAAAATCACGTTGGCGCCCTGCTGTTTGGCGCACTCGACCAGCAAGTTATCAAAACCGATCACCGACACATGGGGAAAATCCGCAGTAACCGCTCTAACCAACGCCACCCGTTCGTCCAGGGAAAACAACGGGGTTTTGCCCCTGTTAACCGCTACGGCGACAACCACTTTATGATAAAGCCTGGATGCCCTGGCAATCAGATCCAAATGCCCATTGGTAATAGGATCAAAGGTACCCGGATAAATTGCGGTGGTTTGCATAATAGTGTGTGATTTTCAGAAAAGGCGGCAATTCTATACTAAGAAACGGCTTTAAAATACTTAATTCAATGTTAGGCGAAGGTAAAAAGCGCAAGGCGAAAAAAACCAGGCTTCGAATCAGGCAGCCCTTCGCCCTTAACCCCTCTCAAACAAATGATAGCCGACTTCGCCCGCGCTTTTGCTTTTCAGCTGCCGCCAGTTTTCGGGCATGGATGCTCCGCATGACCAATCGAAATGCCGTTCCGTTTCAACATAAATCTTGGCCTGTTTAGCCAGCCAGCCGTAAGCTTCCAGCTGCCTGCAAGTTTGAACCACCAGATTCTGCCCGAATGGCGGATCGAGAAACACCACATCGAAGGCGGTAGCCGCTCCCTCCAGATAGCGCAAAACATCGCTTTGCACGACGCTTATCTGCTGAGCGGACAGCGCAACGGCATTGTCCTTTAAACTGCGGCAGGCCTGGGCATTACTTTCCACCTGGACCACCGACTTTGCGCCTCTTGACGCGGCCTCAAAGCCCAGCGCGCCGCTGCCCGCATACAAATCAAGGCACTGTTTGCCGACAATTTCATACTGCAACCAGTTGAATAAAGTTTCCCTGACTCTGGCCGGCGTGGGCCTTAATCCCGGCGCATCGACAAAACTTAATTGCCGACTGCGCCAGTCTCCTCCGATAATTCTAAGCTTATTGTTCACTCTTCTTGTCGCTCCCGCCCAAGGTGATGGTTTGCATTAACTGCGGATCGACGCGGCGCTTGAAAGCGTCTTTTATCGATGCGGTCGTCACCTTCTCGACGTTCTGCTGGAAGGTGTCCAGATAATCCAGCGGCATGTCATAAAAGCCGATCATCGACACGTAACTGGCCAGTTCTTTGTTGGTATCGAAACGCATCGCAAAACCGCCGGTGATGTTTTTCTTGGCGGCAATCAGCTCGGCTTCCGTAGGCCCTTGGGCAATAAAATCGGCCAGGGTTTTATTCAGCACGTCCAGCGCCTGACCGGTTTGATCGTTGCGGGTTTGCAGGCTGACCGTAAACGGGCCTTTCCTGAACATCGGCGCAAACGAACTGCCGGCGCTATAAGCCAGCCCGCGTTTTTCCCTGACTTCCTCAAACAGTTTGGACACCAGTCCGCCGCCGCCCAGAATATGGTTGCCGACATACAGCGCAAAATAATCGGGGTCTTTGCGGTAGCTGCCGGGCATGCCGACCAGCACATGGGTTTGCGTGGAGGGGAAGTCGATATGCTGCTTCCCCGCTTTGACCGGCATGACCACTTCCGGCAAGGGTTCCGGCTTTTGGCCTACCGGCAAGCCCGAGACCAACGTCTCGGCGGCGCGCTCGGCCTGTTGCCTGGACAAGTCGCCGACAATCACCACCATCGCATTGGCGGCGACATAATATTTCTGATAGAAACTGCGCAGATCAGAGACCTCAAAACCGGAGACCGTGACGATCTCGCCGGAAGCCGGGTGCCCGTAAGGATGATCGCCGTACAAGGCTTTATAGTAAGCGATGCTGGCCAGCTCGGCAGGCGATTCTTCCTGTTGCTTTAAACCGGCCAAGGTCCGGTTTTTTTCCCGTTGGAAATCGGCTTCATTAAAACTTGGATTAGTCAAAATGACTTGCATGGTCTCCAGCGCTTTATCGAACAGGGGCTTATCCGTTAAGGTGCGCAACGAAACCGACGCCATATCGATCGAAATACTGGAGCCGAACTGCGCACCGACGCTTTCAAAACGCTGGGCGATTTGATCGGCGTTCCACTGCCCTGCCCCGGTATCGAGCAATCCGGAGGTTAATGCCGACAAGCCGAACTGGTAGCCGTCACGCGCGCTTCCTGCATCGAAAGCCACCTGTATATCCACCATCGGCAGGCCTTCGGTATGCACATAATAAACCCGGCTGCCCTGCGCCGTTTGCCAGTATTCTATTTTTGCAGCGGCCTCTGCCGGGCTGCAAAAAAACCACGCCAGCAATATAAAGCTGAGTTGAGCAGCTTGTCTGCTCAAACGAAACTTATGCCCTTTGGGTATGAAACTTAACGGACGAATACGCATTATCTAACTCCTTTTGTTGTCGTGGTCTCGGTAATATTGCCGGTGATCGACAAGGGCTCCAGATAAGCGACGCTCAATTTATCTTCAATCAAATATTTACGCGCCACATCACGCACTTGTTCGGCGCTAACCTGATTGACCTTTTCGACATATTCATCGACGACTTTCCAGCTCAGGCCAACGGTTTCCAGCATACCCAACTGCATGGCCTGATAAAAATTGGAGTCCCGCTCATAAACCGCCTTGGCGAGAACCTGCGCCTTAATGCGCTGCAATTCATCGTCTTCGACCAGGTTGATTTGCAACTTGGCAATCTCGTCCTTTAATGCGCTTTCCAGATTCCAGACGGTTTTGCCTTCGCCGGGCGTCGCTTCCAGCGTGAACATTTCCGGCAATCTTGAGGTCAGGCTGTAACTGGCCCCGACGGACACCGCTATTTGCTTGCCGCGCACCAATCCCGATTCCAATCTGGCGCTGCCGCCGCCATCCAGCACACCGGCCAGGACTTCCAGCGCATACGCTTCCCATTCATGCTGCGCCGTCTTCAATACCGGCACCTTATAACCCATGACCAAATACGGCAGTTTGGCCGGTAACTTAATCGTCATCTTCCGAACGCCCAACTGTTCGACTTCCGCCTGCGGTTTTAGCGGCTTAAGTTCGCTGGGTTTTAGCGGGGCAAAGTATTTCTCCGCCAGCGCGAACACCGCCTTGGGCTGCACATCGCCGACCACCACCAACGTCGCATTATTGGGCGCATACCAACGCTGATACCAGGCTTGAAGATCTTCAACATTGTAATTTTCAATGTCCGAAGGCCAGCCGATCACCGGATTTTTATACGGGCTGTTGGTGTAAGCCATCGCATTAAAATGTTCCTGCATTTTCGCCTGCGGATTATCGTCGGTGCGCATCCTTCGCTCTTCGGTCACCACTTGCAATTCCTTTTTCAACTCATCGGCCAGCAGATGCAAATTGCGCATCCTGTCGGCTTCCAGTTCAAAACTGACCGCCAGCCGGGAAGCTTCCATCGTTTGAAAATAAGCCGTGTAATCGGTGCCGGTAAAGGCATTCTCGTCGCCGCCGTTTTCGGCGATGATGCGGGAAAACTCGCCGGCCGCATGTTTGTCGGTGCCTTTAAACATCATGTGTTCAAGCATGTGCGAAATACCGGTAATACCGCCCGGCTCATAACTTGAACCGACCTTGTACCAGACCTGGGACACCGCAACCGGAGACCGGTGATCCTCCTTAACCAGCACTTTTAAGCCGTTGCCCAGCACATGTTCCGACACCTTAGTCGCGGCGCTGCCGGCAAAAACCGGTAGCCACAATAATGCGGCGCATAGTAATCGTTTGTTCATAAACTCCCTCTTGGATTAATGTTAAGGTATTTTTAAATAGGCTGATGTTACGCAAATTGAACACTTTTTACCATGTGCTGCCGGCTGCAAGACTCAGCCATTCAGATTAGCGGCCGTTTCAGTACATGGCAAAAAGTCCGTCATACCGGCATGGATGTAAATGCATAGCTTGGCATTGCGTCTGATTCGAAAAGATAGATGTCGTCATGACGTGTTTTGTTTTTTAAACCTTCGTGTTCTTCGTGTCTTCGTGGTAAAAATTCCTCCTGATTAGTAAGATGCTTCAGCTAGCGCCGTCATACTGGCATGGATGCCGGTATCCAGTCACATGGATGTGAATGTATGACTTGGCATAATGCCTAAATCGGATACGGGTGCCAAGGATAGTCACCCTCCCTGGCTCTAGATTCCGGCATCCATGCCGGAATGACGGCGTTTTTTGCGTTAGCTGAAGCATCTTTATAATCAGGAAATTTCTTAATCATCGCTTAACATCAGTTAATGCGCATTGATAACGCTATCAACCGTTAAGGTTTTATCTATACGAACATTTTCTTCTGCCTGGATTTGAATGGTTTGTTGAATTCTCCCTAACCGCCAATACCAAAAAATCAACTGATAACTGCCGGGATCAAGATTGTCGAACCGATAGCTGTCGCCGCTGGACAGCCGCTTGGTCAACATGTTTTTTCTGGAAAACAGCACCGTTTTAAGCCCCTCGTTATCTTCGGACAACAACGCCAAATCGCCTGCCAAATCAATTCTATAGCTTGCAGTCGCTCCGGCTGCCAAGCTGGGAAATGCCTGAATACGCCCATCAGCCGATGAGGTTTCGGCCACGAAAAAATGCTGGCTTCGATCGGTATTGTTATGAAGCAGTAGGCTATCCCCTGTCGCCAACGCAATCGCTTTTTGCGACATGCCTTCAGCAGTCGCCGTCAATGCGTGTTGCCGGGGCGGCAAGTTCGCTTGAATCAAGCCGACATACAAATCATCAAGCTTGGCGTAATCGACCCTATCGGCTTGATATTGAGCTCCGGTTGTTTTTTCTTCCCCATATATCGAGCCGAAACCGGATTCATTGGCCGACTTCTTATTAAATGCGGGGTGTGAATCGGCGGACAACCTACCGTAAACGCCGCCTTTGCCCTTGATAAGGTTAGGCGCCCCGGCACAAGCGGCAACAATGAGAACACTTAATAACAATAAATATTTCATTTTTTTATAATCTTTAACGTCAGGTTTTCAACAGGCGCTTTGCCGACGGTTACGCGAACAGGCTCCGCTTTGTAGCGCAAATGCAAAACCACTGCATTTAAAGTCCAGCTTCCCTCCGGCAGATTATCGATGACAAAATCGCCGGGCCGCTCTAAAACCTGATAATAACGGTCGGGTAAAATTATTATCTTACCCTCCATATTTTTATGGACCGAACAGTAATAATTAACAACACCGGTATTTTTAAAGGTTTGCGCCAGTTTAGAGCCTTTTTCTCCCAGGCCTAAATCAAAGCTCGCCAGCGGACTCAGCGAGAAAATATTATGATCGATTTCTTTGCTTTCATCGTTGTTCCATTGAACCTTGTCCCCAGCGGCAATAACGGTTAGCGGCGGATGAAAGCCGGTCTCTTTTTGCGAAACCGGCTGTATTTTTTGAGCGGGGTTCGATTGAACGGCACCCTCGGCCTGCACGTAAACAACCAGCTGTTTAACTTGCTCCGGCGCATCGACATGGCCCGAGATGGATTGGGCCGCCTCAGCGTGCCGCGCAAAAAAATACGTTAAACCGGCCAATAAAAAATAAAAACTAGGTTTCTTCATCTTGGTGTTATTCTCGTTAAGTCAGTACATGAGCTTATCTTATGAATCTAAATAAAAAGATATTCATCACCTTCTTCATTTCAGTCACCGGTTTATTATGCACCACTCTATACCTAATTGATACGCAAGCCGAACAGCATGAAATAAAACGCATTATTGCCGATTTGGATAGCGCTCAAGGGCAATTTCAACAGGATTTGGAAGTCGAACAGAAACACATCCAAACACTGACCCATGTGATAACCGCAGACCAGAAATTCCGGTCTTTTTTAGCGCAAATAAAAGATAATTTTTATCCCTTTGTCGAAGAAATCGGCAAGGATACCGAAGCGGACTTTGTTTTTATGCTCGACGACGAACCGGCCGTCAGGGCCGTTTATTCGATAAACGACCCTGACAGACCGCCGCTGGAAAACAACTTTTCGAGTTTCGGCATTAAAAACAGCCTGGATTCCGGACTGATGTCGTCAACAATGGTCAGTTTAGACGAAGGCTTATACAGCAGTTATGTTATTCCCTTGAAAGCAAACCTGAACGATGATTATGCGGTAGGCTTAATCGTGGTTTGCAACCCCATAAACGATAGTTGGATCGCCAAATTATTAGCCCAAAACAATACGCTTCACGCGGTGGTCTTTAACAGAAACCGAGTGGTTGCCAAAAACACCCCGCCGGAAACAGCCGCCGCCATCCTGAGCCATCAGTCGACCATCCGGGAAAACGGCAGGTATAGCTGGAACGACGAGCGCTATATCGCCAAACAAGTACTGTTCGACCCGCAAAACCCGCAGGCGGGCTACATACTCAGCGCCAACCTCGATCAAGCCCTGCGCACCTTCAAGCAATTGCAGCAACAGGTCTTACTGATCGGCGGCGGCATTTTATTACTCGGCGCGTTATTGTTTATGCTGATTTCGCAGCGCATCACCCGGCCGTTACGCCTGATCGCCAAAGGGACCTTGGAAATCAAGCACGGCAATTACCGGCATCGCATCGCTTATCGAAACGCCGACGAGGTCGGCCAATTAGCCGCCGCGTTTAATGCGATGGCCGGCGATTTACAAGACAAGGAACTGATTCGCAGCACATTTAATAAATACGTCGATCCGGCTATTGTCAGCGAATTGCTCAGCCAACCGGACAAGCTGAGGCTGGGCGGAGAAAGAAAAGCGCAAACGGTTTTATTCAGCGACATTGCCGGATTTACCGAGTTCAGCGAAAAGCTCCCCGCCGAAACATTAATTAACATCCTCAATGCTTATTTATCGGCGATGACTGTAGAAATCAGCCGGCAACAGGGCATTCTGGATAAATTTATCGGCGATGCGATCATGGCGTTCTGGAGTCCGCAGCTTTGCAATGGCAACCACGCGAATTATGCCTGTCAGTCGGCGCTAGCGATGCAAAAAAAACTGCAACAATTGCGTCCGCTGTGGGTCGCCAACGGCGCGCCCGAGATTAATATCCGTATCGGTATCGCGACCGGAGAAATGATCGTCGGCAATATTGGTTCGGAACAGGCGCGCAGTTATACTTGCATCGGCGACAAAGTCAATTACAGCTCCCGTCTCGAAGGCTTGAATAAACACTACGGAACCCAAATCATGATCGACCGGCAAACGGCGACCGAAATAACCGGCTTTGTTGTTAGAGAGCTCGATACCGTACGGGTAAAAGGCCGGGAAACCGGCGAAAGCATTTTCGAATTAATCGGGGCGGCCGATGAAGCCGACGACTTGATGCTTGAACAGATCAATCGTTATCAACAGGCGCTGGCTTTATACAGAAAGGCCGATTTCGCCAATGCGGCGCAACTTTTTGCAACCTTAAGCACCGACGCGCCAAGCATCACCCTGTTAAAACGCTGTATCCATCTGCAACAAAATATGCCTGAAAGCTGGGACGGCATTCATTCCATGCTGGACAAATAAATCTTATACCTCAAATAAAACCCAAGGATTAACGCATGTCGGACCTTAAAATTTATGACATAAAGCCGGAAATAGCCGCCAAAGCGCATATCAACGCTGAAACGTATAAAGCCCTGTATCAGCGCTCCATCGCCGAACCGGAAGCGTTCTGGGCGGAACAGGCCGAACAGTTCCTGGACTGGAGCAAGCGCTGGGACAAGGTCATGGACTGCGACTTCAAAACCGGCCATATCCGCTGGTTCGAAGGCGGAAAGCTCAACGTCAGCGTCAATTGCCTGGATCGCCATCTTGCCACCAGAGCCGATCAGGTCGCGATTATCTGGGAAGGCGACAATCCGGCGCAGGACCAAAAAATCACTTACCGGCAATTGCACGAACAAGTCTGCAAGTTTGCCAATGTCTTAAAAAGCCAAGGCGTCAACAAAGGCGACCGCGTTTGCATCTACCTGCCGATGATTAGCGAGGCGGCCGCGGTGATGTTGGCCTGCACCCGCGTCGGCGCAGTGCATTCGATCGTGTTCGGCGGCTTTTCCGCCGAAGCCTTAAAAGACCGGATTCTGGATGCCGACTGCCGGTTTTTGGTGTGCGCCGACGAAGGCCGCCGCGGCGGCAAGATTGTCCCCATCAAAGCCAATGCCGACCAAGCCGCGGCCGCCTGCCCTGGTCTTGAAAAAGTCATCGTCATCAAAAACACCGGCAATGCTGTCGACTGGCACCCGCAGCGCGATGTCTGGTATCACGAAGCGATGGCAAGCGCGTCCGCCGATTGCCCGGCAGAGGAAATGGACGCGGAAGACCCGTTGTTTATCCTGTACACCTCGGGTTCCACCGGCAAGCCTAAAGGGGTTTTGCACACGACCGGCGGTTATCTGTTATACACGGCGATGACCCACAAATACGTGTTCGACTACCACGATGGCGACATTTACTGGTGTACCGCCGATATAGGCTGGGTCACCGGCCATTCCTACATGATTTACGGCCCGTTATGCAACGGCGCTACCACCTTGATGTTTGAAGGCGTGCCGACCTATCCCGACGCCGGCCGTTTTTGGCAGGTGATCGACAAGCACCGGGTCAATATCTTCTATACCGCGCCGACCGCGATCCGCGCGCTGATGGCGCAGGGCGATGAATTTGTCGAACGCAGCTCGCGCCGCAGTTTAAGAATCCTCGGCAGCGTCGGCGAACCGATCAACCCGGAAGCCTGGGAATGGTATTACCATGTGGTTGGCGACGGTCGCTGTCCGGTCGTCGATACCTGGTGGCAAACCGAAACCGGCGGCATCCTGATCACCCCGCTGCCCGGCGCTATCGCCTTAAAACCGGGTTCCGCCACCCTGCCCTTCTTCGGCATCCAACCTGAAATCATGGACAACGAAGGCCGGATCAGGGAAGGCGCAGCCGAAGGCATTTTAGTCATCAACGGATCCTGGCCGGGGCAAGCGCGCAGCGTTTACGGCGATCATCAACGCTTCATCGACACCTATTTTAAAAACTACCCCGGTTATTATTTTACCGGCGACGGCGCGCGCCGCGATCAGGACGGCTATTTCTGGATTACCGGGCGAGTCGACGATGTGATCAACGTCTCCGGCCACCGCATGGGCACGGCGGAAATCGAAAGCGCGCTGGTGCTGCACGAACATGTGGCCGAAGCGGCGGTGGTCGGCTATCCGCACGATATTAAGGGGCAAGGCATCTACGCCTACGTGACCTTGAATGTCGGCATCGAACCTTCCGAGGAACTGCGCAAAGAATTGGTCGAGCTGGTCAAGAAAGAAATCGGCCCGATTGCCCACCCGGATATTATCCAATGGGCGCCGGGACTGCCCAAAACCCGTTCCGGTAAAATCATGCGGCGTATTTTGCGTAAAGTGGCGTCTAACGAGATCGGCAGCCTGGGCGACACCTCAACGCTGGCCGATCCGGCCGTGGTTGACGATATTATTGAGCATCGGGCTAATAAATAATTCTCGAACAACCTCCTGCATACGAAGACTGTGTGTGCGGGAGGCTGCTCTATCCTCCTTAAGGCAAAACATTTCCTGATTATAAAGCTACTTCAGCTAACGCAAAAAACGCCGTCATTCCGGCATGGATGCCGGAATCTAGAGCCAGGGAGGGTGACTATCCATGACACCCGTATCCGATTTAGGCATTATGCCAAGTCATACATTCACATCCATGTGACTGGATACCGGCATCCCTGCCGGTATGACGGTGCCAGCTGAAGCATCTGGCGAATCAAGAAACGTTTTGCGCAGGTCTATTAAGGCATCCGCTTATTTAACAAGGCTCAGATATACAGCGATGCCATCCGGCGCCAATAATATCCGCTATGCGCTCTATCGTTCCAAACCGATAATTGATGATTAATGTTTTTTTGCGACAAAATTGAACTTAACTGTTCATTGTTCTGCAAAAAAGGATCTTCTTTACCAATGACCAGGGTAATCTCCATCTCCCTTAGTTTGCTTAAGCGCCAGGAACATTCCAGATTAGGCAAAAAATGGTTGGGCGTATGAAAATAGACATCCTCATTGTAAAAACCATCAAACAGATCGTTAAAACACTCCACGCTCAACGTCAGGTCGTAACGCCCCGAGAAGGCAACCAGCTTTTTAAAAAACTGGGGATAACGAAACGCGATATTGGCCGCATGAAACGCGCCAAGACTTAAACCATGAGAAATCACGCACTCATGCGAATTCCTGCTTTGCATAAAAGGCAGCACTTCGTTGAGGATGTATTCTTCAAAATCCACATGGCGCTGAATGCGCCCGGAAGGATGCGCCCAACCGCAGTAAAAACTTTCAGCATCAACACTGTCGATACAATAAAGCTGTAGCCAGCCTTGTTCTATCTTGTGCCTTAAAGACTCGACGATGCCTAACTTTTCGTACTCGTAAAAACGTCCAAGGCGAGAAGGAAAAACCAGCACTTTTGCACCGGAATGGCCAAACACCAGTAATTCCATATCGCGCTGTAATCTATCGCTCCACCACTTGTGATATTCGCGATTCATTTAAGGCTCCTGTGTTTATGTTAATTAAATTATTCGCTAAGGGATGCAAAAAAGGCATCGAGTTCATTAATGAGTTCGCGCTCTTGCTGCGCCTGCTTGGGGTAACTGTGATGCCCGGCATCGAAGACAAACAACTGTTTTTCCCCGGACAATGCGTTATATATTGCGAACTGTCCGGGCGGCGCGACGCAGGGATCGAATGTTGCGCACGCGCAATGAATGGGCATGGTAATTCGCTTGGCCGCCAACGCCGCATCGTAATAACGTAAAACCTTCAGCGTCGGTTTTTTGTGGGTTCGATAAAATCGCTGAACGCTCTGTCCGCTGCCATTGGTTGCCAGCCTTAAGCGCAACGGGTGATGACCAAACGAAGGCACATTAAAATGGCCTTTGGAAATCCGCCGCTCCCACGCCAGCGCCAACGCGCCTATGCCGCCGCCAAAACTAATCCCCAGATAGCCTAAGTGTCCGGCAGTGTGCGGAAACAGGGACAGCATGGCACTGACTGCCAACCACACATCCTCGGCGCAGCCGCCCAGAATATAACGCTCTTTCCGGTTAATATCGTGCAGCACATGCCAATAAGGTTCGGAAGACATGGAAGGGTGGGCACTGAGCGACAAGCCTCGAAAACAGGGGAACAACAAAGCGGCATCTTTAAAGGGCAAATGATAATCGGGTTCGTCGCGTCCGCCATAGCCGTGCCCGACGATAAAGCCGCGTTTAATCACGCCTGAAGTCGGCAGCAATAACCAGCCCCGGATAGGAAAATTGTCGGTAGAGGTATAACGTATATCAAAGACGCGCCAGCCCAGCTTGTCTTCATTGATGATTTTTATGTGTGGCAGTGGGGCAACAGTTAATGCCTGTTGATAGCGCTTTTGCCAAAAGCAATCAAACCCTTTTGGCTCTTTCGGCGTTTTTACCGCCAGCAATTGATCAAGCGAATAACCATAAGTTGGATCAAAACCGTATTCAGTAGCCTCTATTACACTTTTATTTTCGCCCGGCATTGATACCCTATCCTCAAAATCGCTGCATCTTATAACATGGTATTTATTACAGCATTATTTACTAAAACTTGAAAGATGCGTAAAGAAAGCCGATTACCTGACTGTGTTACCATTACATCCTCTGTAAACCGCCTTAACTTGCCGAATATCCGATAACGCATTACATAGCGCGACTACACCGATGGCCGTCTTCTTTCACCAAGAAGGTAACTGCGCGTATCCCGGAATAGCTTGGCGAAAAATAGCTGCATACTCCCCCGCTCTTACAAAAACAACCGATGAACATTATCTTTAAAGAATACAGCCGGGTTGTCTGGCAGAAAAAATGGTTTTTCCTACTGGCTTTATTCGCGTTGGCTTCCGCCATGACCCTGGATTTATCGGCGCCGGTTTACTACAAAAACATCGCCAACGGACTGGCCGCGCCCTATTCGGATGCCACACTGGCACTGTTGCTGGACAACCTGAAACAAGTCGCCATTATTTATGCGGGCATCTGGCTGTCATGGCGGCTGCTTGAAATCGCTATTATTCCACTCGATGGCGGCGGCGTTAATCTGCTGGAAAAGCGCTGTTTCGAGGTGCTCAAAAAGCAAAAATACGTTTTTTTCGAAAACAGTTTTTCCGGCAGCCTAATCAAGCAGGCCAACCGCTTCTCGCGTTCGTTTGAAATCATCATGGACTGGTTCCTGTTCCAGTTTTTCATGAACCTTGTCGCGGTAGGCATTGCCTTTGTCATCTTCTATCGGCAACAGCCCGAATTCGCCTGCTATTTCCTGATCTGGGTCGCGCTCTTTGTGACCTGGAATATTGCCTATTCGATATGGAAACTGCGTTTTGACAAGGCCGTAGCCCAAGCCGACTCGACCGTCGGCGGCGTGTATTCGGATGCGGTCAGCAATATTTTCGTGGTCAAAAGCTTTGCCATGGAAGCCGGCGAACAGGCGCGCATCAATCGGGCATCGGATTTTGTCTACCGGAAGAAAAAAATCGCCTGGATATTGATGTTTTTTTCCTTTGCCATACAAGGCTTGATGACCTTCGGCATTGAATTACTACTGGTTTATTTGATGATCCAAAAATGGCAAACCGGCCATTTTCAGGTCGGCGAGTTTGTTTTATTCCAGTCGATCATGATCATGCTGATCCAGCGCTTATGGGAGTTCGGGCGTAATTTCAGGAACTTTTTCTCCGCTCTGGCCGATGCCTCGGAAATGGCCGATGTGTTCAGGCAGGAAGATGTCGAAGTCGATCCCGCCGATGCCCGGGCCTTGACCATCAGCCACGGCGCCATCGATTTTAACAACATCTATTTCACCTATCATGAAGAAAACTCGCATCAAACCCAACTGTTTGAGAACTTCACCCTGAACATCAAAGCCGGTGAAAAAATCGCGCTGGTCGGCCAATCCGGCTCAGGAAAATCGTCGTTAACCAAACTGTTATTCCGCTTTCTCGATCCCCAACAAGGCAGCATCCGCTTTGACGGCCAGGACGCAAAAACCTTTACGCTGAATTCATTGCGCAGGCAAATATCCATGGTGCCGCAGCAACCGGATCTGTTTCATCGCTCGATACGGGACAATATCACGCTGGGCGCGGATATTTCGGAAGCGCAATTGCTTGATGTCGCCGCAAAATCCCACTGCCTTGAGTTTATCAAGGATTTGCCCGACCAATTCGACACCCTGGTCGGCGAACGCGGCGTCAAGCTGTCCGGCGGCGAAAGACAACGCATCGCCATTGCCCGCGCCTTTTTGGAAGAAGCGCCGATTGTGATTCTCGATGAGGCCACCAGCGCGCTGGATTCAATCACCGAACAGCAGATCCAGACCGCTATTTTCGAGTTGATTAAACACAAAACGACGCTGGTGATTGCCCATCGCCTTTCCACCATTTTAAGCATGGATCGCATTATCGTGCTGGACAAAGGCAACATCGTAGAACAAGGCACGCATCAGCAATTACTGGCTCAACAAGGCAAATATTACGCCATGTGGCAACATCAAAGCGGTGATTTTTTGGTTGAATAGGCAACTGTTTGATAGTGTGACGATTTATAAAATAGGTTTTATTTTTTCACAAAAACACTATATATTGTTCCTCTTTATAAAAACTGACACTATATATCGATCATCAACCTTAACCGGCTGATTTTCAAATTCGCTTATTCATACACCAACCAACAGGGACCACTCAATGTCGGCAAAGCTACATGTCATTCCAAGCACCGTGACTGAAATTCCGTTTCAGGACGCTTCGATGGATATTTGGGATACGAAATATCGTTTAAAAACCAAAGATGGCATCGCTATTGACGGCACCATCGATGAAACCTACCAACGGGTGGCCAAAGCCATTTCCGCCGTAGAAAAAGGCAAAACCAAACAGGAGCAATGCTACAAAGATTTCCTGTGGGCATTGCGCCAAGGCGCTATTCCCGCCGGGCGGATTACCTCCAATGCCGGCGCTCTGGAACACAAACCGGCCACCTCGACGATTAACTGCACGGTATCCGGCACCATCGCCGATTCGATGGACGATATTCTGCACAAGGTGCATGAAGCCGGACTCACCCTGAAAGCCGGTTGCGGCATCGGTTACGAGTTCTCGACCTTGCGCCCTAAAAACGCCTATGTCTCCGGCGCCGGCGCTTACACCTCCGGACCGCTGTCGTTCATGGACATCTACGACAAGATGTGTTTTACCGTGTCGTCCGCGGGCGGCCGACGCGGCGCGCAAATGGCGACTTTCGATATCGGCCATCCCGATGTCGTCGAATTCATCCGCGCCAAGCGCGAAGACGGACGGCTGCGCCAGTTTAACCTGTCGCTGCTGATCACCGCCGAGTTCGTCGAAGCGGTAAAAAACGACCAGCCTTGGTCGCTGTCATTTCCGGTCACCGAAAAAGAAGTCAAACTCGACAACCTGGACTTGACCGACGATAAACTCATCATCTGGCGCGACCTGCCCTACATAGACGGTTATATCCTTAACGAAGACGGCATGGTCGCCTGCAAAATCAGCAAAACCATGCCCGCGCGCCGCCTGTGGGACATCATCATGAGTTCGACTTACGACTATGCCGAACCTGGATTCATCCTGATCGACAAGGTTAACGAGATGAACAACAACTGGTTTTGCGAGAAGATTCGTGCGACCAATCCTTGCGTAACTGCCGATACTCGCCTGCATACCCAATTCGGTATGGTAAAAATTGCCGATCTTTACGCCAGCGGCGCTGAATTAAACGTCACTGTCGACCAACGCGCACTCGGTTTAAACGATAAAGGCACAACCATCCGGCCTGCCAAACCCGCGTTTATGACGGCAACCTCAGCCGCCGTTTACCGGGTAACCACGCGCGACGGTTATGAAATTAAAGCGACCGCTTGGCATGACTTTTATACCGCTCGGGGAAAAATCAAACTAAAGGATTTAAAATTAGGCGACAAATTACTGATTCAATCCGGTAAAGGTCAATTTGGACAACAAGGCGATAAGAATTTCGGCACCTTATTAGGCCTAATCACTGGCGATGGTCATTTCACCAATCGAGGCAAGCATCAACAAGCCGCCGTTATCAATTTGTGGAACGATGATCGCGATTTCGCGCCAAAATTAGTCGCTTATATCAATCATTTAATAACCTCGACTGCGTTGACGCACAACACAACTAGAAACTATACGGTTTCGGCGGTCGCGGTTCCCGATCGTAATATGATTACGATCCGCTCGATTCTATTGGCAAGAGTATTGGAATTTTATGGCTTTAACAAAGACAGCAAACTCCGTGTTCCGGAAGTGATTTGGCAAGGCAATGAAGAGTGCGTAAAAGGTTATTTAATCGCTTTATTTCAAGCTGACGGTACAGTCAATGTCTCAGGAAACAGCCAATCTTGCTCAATAAGATTAGCCTCTTCGCACATACAGTTACTCAAAGATGTACAGATATTACTAAGCAATTTTGCGGTATTTTCCAGAATTCGTAAGCGTCGCGACGCCTCTTTTAGAAAATTGCCGGATGGCAAAGGCGGAATGAAAGCATATTCTTGCAAAGCGGATTATGAACTTATTATCGACGGACAATCGCGTGAACAATTCATGCAGGAAATTGGTTTTCTAGGCGAAGAAAAAAATCAAAAATATCGCGACTGGAAAAGCGATAAAAAATTACTGAAAACACAAAGCTATTTGAGCGAGATTTCAGAAATCAGCTATGTTGGCAATGAAGCTGTTTTTGATACGACCCAAGCTGACCATAATACCGTTATATTTAATGGCCTAGTTACAGGACAATGCGGCGAACAGCCATTGCCGCCTTACGGTTCGTGTCTTCTAGGCTCGATCAACCTGACCCGCTTCGTCAAAAAACCGTTCACCAGCGACGCGTCGTTCGACTGGGACAGCTACCGCAAAGCCATCAAGATTTTCACCCGCATGCTCGACAACGTCGTTGAAATCAACGGCCTGCCGCTGCCGCAACAGCGCGAAGAAATCCTGACCAAGCGTCGCCACGGCATGGGCTATCTGGGATTGGGCTCAACCGTCACCATGATGGGCATGAAATACGGCGATGCGCAGTCGCTGCAATTCACCGAAGAAGTCACCAAAGTACTGGCCGTGGAAGGCTGGAAAGCAGGACTGGCGCTGGCCAAAGAAAAAGGCCCGGCACCGATCATGGAGCAAATGTTTACCGTCACCGGCGAAATGCTGCATAAGCGCCCTGAAATGATTGCCGACGGTTATCAAGTCGGTAGCCGGGTGCCCGGAAAACTGCTGCATAGCAAATACAGCCGCTATATGCAGCAACTGGCCCAGGAAGAACCCGAATTGGTCGCCGAACTGATCGAAACCGGCGCGCGTTTTACCCATCACAGTTCGATTGCGCCGACCGGCACTATTTCCCTGTCGTTGGCTAATAACGCCAGCAACGGCATCGAGCCGAGCTTTGCGCATCATTATTCGCGCAACGTGATCCGCGCCGGTAAAAAATCCAAGGAAAAAATCGACGTGTTTTCCTTTGAGCTGTTGGCCTACCGCGCTTTAATCAATGCCGATGCGATGCCTTACAGCCAAGATCCCGCCCAGCAATTGCCGGATTATTTCATCGCGGCGGACGACGTAAGCCCGAAACAGCATGTCGATATTCAGGCGGCGGCGCAAAAATGGATCGATTCGTCGATTTCCAAAACTGCCAACGTGCCGACCGATTATCCGTATGAAGACTTCAAGTCCATTTACGAGTACGCCTACGACAAAGGCCTGAAAGGCTGCACCACGTTCCGTTTTAACCCCGAAGTGTTCCAGGGCGTATTGGTTAAGGAATCGGACCTGGAAAACACCACCTACCAATTCACGCTGGAAGACGGCCATGTGGTGGAATTTAAGGGTAACGAAGAAGTGGAATACGACGGCGAAATCCACAGCGCCGCTAACCTGTTCGATGCCTTGAAAGAAGGCTATTACGGAAAGTTTTAACCCCTAAAGACAATAGGCCATAAAAAAGCATAACTAACCATTATGGTTATAAAGGGGTTATAATTTTGCCATTCTTCAATCTTGATAAAATTCGCGAAGCCGCTTCGCAACAACGCATCAGATATAAAGGTCTTAAAGTACCCAAAGATATAAGAAATTTAGGATACACATTAGAAGAGGTTTCAATTTGCATTATTTCTTTAACCTCGGCTGATTTCCAGAAAACTATCGAATATCCGGATCAAACCGCCCATGATGTTTATATTAAAAATATTATTCGCGAACAACAAACCGACAAGATTTATATGAAACTACGCTTGCTCGAAGATGGTGAAATTGAAATAGTCGAAATCGGTTCGTTTCATTTGTAAGTTTGGCAAAAAATCATTTTGTGAAAAAAGGCCGCGAATACATTCGTGGCCTTTTTGTGAAAACCGAAAGTTACAATAACTCAACAAAATATAATTATGAATAAATGCGCTGAATGCGGCTCTTCAGCTTTTGAAGTCCGTATAGAACCTGATGAATCTCAACGAAACGGTCAATCGTACACCGTCAATGTAGAGCATTCCGTCTGCCTTCAATGTGGCGATGTCGTTATTTTTTCAGAGCAAATTAAACGCAATGATTGTTTAGTACGCGACGCTTGGCGAAAAATGGACGGCCTGTTGACTGCGCAAGAAATTGTTGCGCTGAGAAACAAATTAGGACTTACCCAACAAGATGCCGCAAAGATTTTTGGCGGCGGCACTAATGCGTTTTCAAAATATGAACGTAGCGAGGTTATTCAAAGCGCAGCGATGGACAAACTCATGCGGGCCGCATTAGAGATACCCGGCATGCTGAGTTGGCTCAAACAACAAGCAGGATTCAACGGGAAGAAATTGTCCGTCTCGGATTACGAACATGTCGTTCCGCTTACCCACAGAATCATTGCCGATTTACAAACCAAATCACGTAAACCCTTATTTTCAGAACACGACGATTACCATGAGACGGCAGATTATGGATAAAGAGCTCATAGCACAAGCATCAGAAAATTTAAAACTACTGGATATTGTTTTATATGAGTCCGGTTTTAAACAGTTTGCAAACAGCCATGATCAAGCTCAGTTAGGACAACAGAATAAACTGGCAATCAGGGCTGAAGTAGGCGAAGCGGTTAACAATAAAAATAGTGACGTTAATTTTTTTAGAGTATTTGTTGATTTAGGTATTCGAGTTAATGACATATCGAATCCTGATGCCGAACCGCAATTGCTGTATCAAATTGAAGCAACCTTTAGAATAGATTACGAATTAACAAAAAATGTCGATGAAACAGCCTTAACCGAATTTGCTCACTTTAATGCAGTGAATAATATCTGGCCTTTCTGGCGGCAATTTGTTTTCTCTACAACAAATCAGGCGCATTTACCTTGCCCCGAAATTCCTCTTACAAAAACATGACACAGAACATCAGTAAAAATGCGCCGCCTTCACAAGGCTCTGTAACAATGATTGAGACTACAGACATGACCCATAAAATCACTAAAAAAATCGTCAGCTACAAAGTCCTGAGCAAAGACGATGCCGAACCGGTTAAGCAAGAGCCGGAACAGCCATTGCTGCAAAGCATGAACGAAAACCTCTCGCGCCCGGAAGTGCTGCTCGGCTCCACCTACAAGATCAAAACCCCGCAATCGGAGCATGCGCTGTACATCACCATCAACGACATGATCCTGAATGCCGGAACCGCTCACGAAGAGCGCAGGCCTTACGAGATTTTCATCAACTCCAAGAATATGGAGCATTTCCAGTGGGTGTTGGCGCTGACCCGGCTAATCTCGGCGGTATTTCGCAAAGGCGGCGACGCTTGCTTTCTGGTCGAAGAAATGAAAGCGGTATTCGACCCGCACGGCGGCTACTTCAAAAAAGGCGGCGTGTTCATGCCCTCGCTGGTCGCCGAAATCGGCTACGCGATCGAATCGCATTTGAAACATATCGGCATGATCAAGCCGGAAAAAATGACCGATCATCAGAAGAATTTTCTTGATGAAAAGCGCAAGGAGTTTGAGGCGCAGCATGGGGAGTCGGAGGGGCAGGCGTTTCCTGAGAAAGCCGTGCTTTGTAACAAGTGCAGCACCAAGGCGATGGTGTTGATGGATGGGTGTATGACTTGTTTGAATTGTGGGGAGAGCAAGTGTGGGTGATAGGAATTGGCTTCATGGCGACATTGCAAGGAAGTGGATTATTTAATTTCGGATCATCACTGCTGAACTTAAATTGAATAAAGAACAACTTTTGGAAATAAAGCTGGATAACATGCTTAATTTAAATATTATCCAGTTCAGTTAATCACTCGTTAGCGAGGGAGAATATATGCAAATTAGAGATATACCGATGAATGAGACATTCAAGTTCATTGACGAAAAACATACTTCAGTAATGTTGACCAGAGTTGAGGAAGAGAAAATGATTGCCCAATATGTCAACAAGTCTAATGTCGATGAGGTGGCAAAAATGAATCTTTGGGCAAACGGAGATTCTGAGCTGGTTAATTTTGATATGGCTTATTGGTCTTACACGATAAATAGCTGTCCCGCAACTAGCGACGACGTCAACGATTTAATTGGTAGGAAGCTAAGGTCTGTAAATATTAGTGTTAAAGATAGACTCATGCAAACCACTTTATAATCCGCTAACAATGGTATCAATTCGACGCACTTACGCTTACGCGTCACGCGTCAGATCGGTAGGGTACGCTATGCGTACTATAACTGTCTATCGTAAGCAGATTGTGTAATCAACCTTACATATAACCGCATCCAAGAGAAAATAAATGGAAATAATTGGAAATTTTTTGACGGTTGGCTTTTTAACACTTATTTTTAATTTTTTTTGGAAAAAAAAAGATAATGAATTTAAAAAGCTTGAAACTTACACAAAACTTATAAAAGAACTACAAGATGGAAACGCTCTTATTCACCAAATAGCAATAGCGAGAGGATTTCGATTCCTTGGACTTAACGGAGAAATAGCTAAAGGTGCAGCCGATGATTTAAAACTTACGAAAACATATTTCCAAAAGAATAATAAAGATAAGAATTTTGATGAGTTGTACCAACAACTTCAATTATCTATTGATGCATTAGAAGAGAAGTCCAAATTATCAGGCATCGATAGTTGGTTGCAAAGCATTAAATCATGGTTTAGCCCGCGTAGCTCCGATTAGCGAAGCGTAATCGGAGGAATGTTTCATAGCAGCACAGATTGGGTTGATGCCGTTCCAACACAAAACTTCCTCGAAACTATCCTCAAGCTACAAAATAACGAAAAGTCCCGTAGTCCCGTAGTCCCGTAGTCCCGTAGTCCCGTAGTCCCGTAGGCCGGAATAAGCCGGTTCGAGCGGCAGCGAAGACCGGTGTTTCCGGCAAACACCATCCAAATTCGCCGGAAACGCCACCTCGCGCTACGCGCTTGGATGGTCTTATTCCGGCCTACGCCTATTCTCTCCTAAAGCTCCGGTAATCAACGCGGCATACGGGATGAGGTTGCATGATGCATCGGGCGACCGAAAAATGAACTTTCAAGCGGGGCGGGGCTTGCAACCCCGCCCCTAACGTTTGAGCGATGCCAAGCGCTTCACTTAAGCAACATAAGCGCTTCGAACAAAGCAATACAGGAAATGTTTACACCTTCCTGGTTCAAGCTCCAGCTTCCCGCACTGAATTCCCACGCTGGAGAGACTGTGAAAGTATTATCGCACACCATACTTTTACTCGTTCCCACGCGCAGCGTGGGAATGCCGTATGGGACGCGCTGCGTCCAGTATTTGTAAGACCTATATTTCAACACATTAACCACGACTCGCGGCGCAGCGCGTGGGAACGAGACAAAAAACCGACGAGGAGAGTCTATGACCAAAGATGACGTAGCCCGCTGGGCGCTGACACATCCCCTAGCGCCGATCCATGTGGATTGCGCTACCGCCGTGATGCTGAAAATTCTCGACGGCAAATGCAAAATGCGGACAGAGGAAAAGCGGGTAATGGAACTGCTTTACGA